>ERZ773193.301-NODE-301-length-80379-cov-23.669613_pt1 | contig 80379 bp, 91 predicted proteins | sample MGYA00511110_ERZ773193 | MGnify/ENA primary metagenome ERZ773193 (study PRJEB29015, sample SAMEA2737784) | human gut metagenome | biome: human gut; feature: human-associated habitat; material: faeces | place: China | collected 2012 ... | reverse complement strand
TTGCTCAGGAACTTATAAATAAAGTTAAATCAAAGTGTTGCGGAATTAAGGTATAGAAAAAACTATAGTACAAAAAATAGATGTTAATAATTTTTTATATCAAACTTTTTAATAAAAATGAAAAAACACTTAGTGCTATTTTCGGCTTCAGTCTTCTTTTTTGCAATAGGCTATTCTTGCTGTCATTTTACAAGACAGGGTACTGATATTTCCAATAAATATATTTATATTGGAAATTGCGTTGATTCACTTATCTCAGAAAATTATAGGAGTAATTTTAACGATATTGAGTATGGGGATGGGGTGGACCCATATGGTGTGTATAATAAAAAAAATGGAATTGTTGAAAATGCAAATATGGCATGTACGATTGCAAATACGATATTATCAAACATATATGGTGGCAATCAAATAAAAAATGAATACCCACTTAAAATAACTCTTATCAACAATCGTTTTTGGGTGATAGAAGGTAGCCTAAGCAAAGGTGAGACAGGATGAACGGCAATCATTGTAATCAAGAAAGACGATGGTCAAGTTCAATATATTAATCATGGAAAATAGGTTGGTATTACAATTGTTTCATTTTTGCATAACAATATTAAATATCTATCAAATAGACAATAATACATTGTTGTGAAAAGTTGCATTGCCATAATATGATAGTATCGGCGAATTGGTACCACTGTAGTGCTGCTTTAGGCATTGTATTCAAGTCTGCTTCCCTACAACAGCAAGCTGGTAACGATTATCGGAAAGATTTCGATTGCTCAGGGCTGCCTTTGGGAGAGTATGTACTTTACATCCATGTGAACGGCAAAGCCTTTTCGGAAAAAGTGCACATCAAATAGCGAGGATGCAACTTCGTTTATAAATAAAAAATAAGATTACAATCTGTTGCCCAGTATGGTTTAACTATCTTTTGGAGGGAATTAAAATGAAAAAATATGTTTTTATAATATGTCTTTTTGTAAGTTGTAATATGCTTGCACAAAGTTTCTTTACTTTTCATAATGGGGAATTGATAGAAAAACGAAATTATGAAAAAGTAAAGTTACAGAGTATAGTCTGCTATGAACAGCATACTCCTAAAGATTCTTTAGTATATGATGGCAATGACGTGTTGTGCTTTCATCTTCAAGGGGATAGTATAGTAGAAATGCCATTATATCCATATATAAAATACTATTATTGTGAATTTGATGAGTCTTTACAAAATAATTATATTTATCATATGATAAAATATAAGCAATTGCAAGAACGAATTTTGTATTTTTTAGCTACTATTGATTCTGAAATAACCGACGATAGTGCTTTTGTTGAAAAAAGACAGACAATTGTATTCAATAAGGATAGTTATCGCATCAAATATAAAAAAATCAATATGAAATTTCGTTTTTTTGCCGAATTAGAAACATATCGTTATGAACCATTGGAGAGCATGTATATAAATATACATAATGGATTCTTAACCAAAGCATTGTTTAAGGGCAAGAAGACTGATGTTAATATTATCTTTGAATATCAAGATGGAAAATTAAAGAAGGAAAAAATATTTTATAGTACTACTCGCAGAGTGTCTTCTTACGAAGAATATTCTTACAAAACGAATGCCTCTTAGTTGATTTAATTTAAGAGTAAGTTCATATTAATGAAAAGATAGTCATGAATTTTATAATAACACAAAAGAAATGAAAAGAAAATCATTTAAAATTTTAGTTTTAATTTTAGTAGCTTTGCATATCTACCTCATTTTTATGAGATGGATATATTGGATGTTAGACTATCATTATGGAGATTTTGACTATATATTTTTAAAATTAGTTGATGTTCCTAATGGTTTTGAAGTTGTAGACAACCTATATAATGAGGTGTTATTTGATATATATTATTTGGCATTTTCCACAATAGTTACTATAATTATTGCTGTGAAATATCTAAAACAACAAAAGAAAAAAAATGAAGAAGATAATCATTTACATTAGCATCATGGTTAGCAATTGTGCCTCCTTGGGGGCACAAAGCCGCGAACTTACTGCCACTACCAATCTCTCAAAAGGCGGTGACAGCATATACTATGACTTTATAACTGCAACAGTTCCGCAAAGTTCTAGTTTTTCGGAACAACTATGGGATTTCTCCAATTCCAAATATCTTGGACAAGAGAAAGAGGTGTTCTTTGTTGGAAACAATAGCAACCGCATCAAGATGATAGACAAGGATGCCATTCTTGATTTTTCACAAGGCAAGGACCGCTTGCTTTTGAAACGTTTGCAAACTCCATTGCTGAACATTGATTTTGGTAATTCTTTTGAATATCTCAAGTTCCCATTTTCCCTTAACGACTCATTGACTTGTCAGATTGAGGGTAAGGGGACTTATTGCCCAAAAAATAAAATGGAGCTATCAGGCACATGTTGTACGTAAGAATCCACCAAAATCACCAGATATTTTGGATTTTACATTTTTTTGAAGAAAACTGAAAAAAAACGCAAAAATATTTGGTGATATCAAATATTCCTTTTATCTTTGCAACCTAGTATCAAAGAAATCTCGGGGTTGACTGGATTTGACGGCGAGATGAAATGGTATGTAAGCATGCGGAGGCTCGTTGGCTACCTCCTAAATCATAGTGAACAAAAAATTAATTGGCGAAAATAACTACGCTCTCGCTGCTTAATCGAAGTACAGTAGGTTAACTTAATTCCGGCACAAGGTGCTGGAACGGGACATCGCTCAACAGATGTAGTTCCGAATCTTGTTGATCAAGCGGTGCAGGCAAATCGGAAATAGTTCGGGTACGCCTCGTTGCCCGGATGAAATTTTAGAGGATAAGGGTATGGTTGGTGGTCCAGGTCTTGCCATACCTCGAAAATTGAAGTCTGGAATAAGCATGTAGAAAGCATATGGTTTCCTTGTGCGGACGAGGGTTCGATTCCCTCCAGCTCCACAATCAACATTGATAATCAATGACTTACAAATCGTGTACACGAAAATGAAGAGAAATCGACCGGAATTTAACACTTTTCCGGTCGATTTTTTTGTTATGCCGGAAACCGCCGAGTGGTTACTCGTAAAAAAGAAAATGCCCCGACAAACGCCGGGGCATAGTAATAAACATTGACCCCGGCGCAACTCCGGGTATCGCAACAATGTTTGAACTGGGTGCAAAGATACAACAAATTTTCCGAATAACATCAGAAAACCGGAAATATCTTGCGAAAAACTTTCATAGTTGGCGAACGTATCAAGCAAAGAACGATGCCAATCAGCACAAAGCCGGTGACGTACCAATACCAAGGGATGGTTGTCTCAGTTGTCTTGACTGCATCATCCTTGTTTTCTGTATCGTTTTTGTTCTTGACTGCCGCCTTATTGCCGGACTTCGTTGAATCATTCATTTCGGTTTTTCCTTTTTGTTCGTTTTTTATACCGATTTGAACTTGTTTCCAACTCTTAACCGCACCATGTTTGGAAGGTGGCTTCTTTTCTTCATTTGATGCAATTGCATCGTCAAAAGAATGCAATTGCATCGTTTTCGGAATGCAATTGCATTTCTCACCGATTTCGGGCACATTACCGGAAGGCGGGAAAAACTCGATTTGCGTGATTGTATATGTAAAATCATTTGATTTCGTTGTATCAATCACAATCGCGTTTCCGGATGCCTTCGTCTCTTCGACAACTGATGAATTCTCCATTTTGGCGGATTCCTGCCTTGTTGTCTTCTTAGATGATGCACACGCCGTAAGAATCAGCGCGAGCAAAATGAACATGAAATGTTTCATAGGCTACAAACTTCTTATTGACTTTAATCTATTCAACCACCCGGCAAGAAAACGCTGCTTGGTGTACTTCTTGCGTTCGGCGGTTGTTGACTTACGACCGATTTTCTTTTCATACGCCTTGATGCTCTGTGCAACGATGTCCTTCAAGAACTTGATTCTGGCATTGTAGAGAACTTCAAAGAATTGGTCGGGGTCGGCAAAATTGACGGCATTCAACGTTTTCGCGCCGACAATGCCATCAGCATTCACACCAAGAAGGCGTTGCGGAATAACAATACCATGTTTTCCACTAGACCAAACCCAATCGACAAGGATGTTCGCCACCTTCTGTGAATGGATGTCATCGGCGTGCCATCTGTCCCAAAAATGAGGCTTCAACACGCGGTCAAGAACATCTTTGTCTGTCAATAACTTCAAATCCTTCACGTCAATGTCTCCGTCTCCGTCCTTGTCATAACCGCATTGTTTCCATGTTGCAATGGTCACACCCTTGTTGGTTGCACCGCCGGAATCTGCCGGATCATTGGCGAAACCGCCTTCCCATTTGAGAATGAACGGTAACAAAACACTAACCTTCGCCATCTGCTTCTTCTGTTTTCGGTTTATTGTCCTTCGGTGGGAATTTGCTTGTTTCGCAAGCTGCACCACCTCCGGAATCTTCATCCTTCAATTCATGCAAGTCAATGTCAAAATGTCTTTCTGTCTTGTCAACCATGATTCGTTGCGCTATCTTCGCCCACTTTGCATTGTTGCACGATGATTCGTTTTCAAGCATCGACCAAACTTGCCAAAAACAGACCGCACCGGCAACGATGTTCGCCAACCGGAAGGAAATGTCGGGCAAGATGTAGGTGTCAATCAAGTGAACCAGTACAATGAGCGAAAATACTTTAATCAAGGTCAACAAAACCATGCCGAAATCATGTGACTTGAACTTGCCGTTGCTCTTTCCGGGAAACATCTTTTTCACTCTTCGAGATAACAACCACGCGGTGATACAATCCATGAACACCGCAATGGTGCAAATGATGATGAATGGGATTGTCGGCTTGATAATCGCAAGCAACGCACCGCACATCATCATAACATTACGCCCAATCATTGAAATTGATTCATTCATAACTTATCTTTTTATGTGAAGTGAAACATTTTGCCAACTTTTGTGATTGTCGTGTCGAACACGATGAAGTCTTTCGGCGCAAGGTTTCGTGATGTTCGCCAGTTCTTGAAGTCAAGTTGTGCTTTCTGCAACTCTTCCATCAGATTGTCCGAACCGGTGAATACTGAACGCCGCGTTCCGATACACAATCCATTTTCACCCTTGACAAAGAAGTCACCTTCTTCATCCGGCTCATCATTGAACTTGGCATCGGGGATCACTTGCATCTGCATTCGCATTCCGGATGCGTTCTTTCCCGGAAACTTGGTCGGTTGAATCTTGATTTTCTCGACAACGATTCGTTTGTCGAATAAGTCATCAAGGTCAATTCCCTTACCAATGATGGCATCCGTTTCAATGTTTGAATCACAAAATCGTGGCATAACTTACTTAATAATTAATTGGATTGTTCGACAAATCATTTACCAACATGGCATCAACGTCTTCGGTAAACTGCAAATATTCGGTGTAATCTGCAACCGCCTTCGCGTCCTTCTTGATGCCCATAAAATCCTTGTTGTAAGAGTTCACAAGGTCAAATTCGGCGGTCTCGTCAATTACTGAACGGATAATCGCCTTCTTCAATACCTGCTTGGTTGGATGCTCCCACACGCGGATTTCACAACATGAAAAGCCAACTTGCTTTTCCTCTTCCTCACCTTCCGGAATCTTCATTTCCGGCTTGATGTTATAACGATACAAGAAAGAACCGTCATTGTCCTTCTCGATTACCTTTGGTTGTCCGTGCTCATTGTCATAATGAGCGTTAGGAACGATTGAATCTAATTTCATAAGGAAACTGTTTTGAAAGTTTATTAATCAAATTAACTGAATCGCAATACTTACACCAACCCCACCAAGAACAAATTTGTTGTTTGTACCTTGTTTTGGTCGGCTTCCGCTTGCGCTTGTTTAACTTCGCAACCCGGCGGCAAAGTTTTTTCTTTATAGACTTGCGCAACAACGTATGCGTATGGAAAAACACATAACCCAAATAATCAATTCCGCGGGATTCGACCGGGAAAACTTGGTAATTGTGTTTGACCTTCAATTGCAACGCCGTGAAGTATTCCCGGATGTCATGCAACAAGGCATGAAGTTCTTCTTTCGTTGGCGCAAGAATGACAATATCATCGGCATACCGCCAATAATACTTGACCCGCTTCTTCTCCTTCAACCAATGGTCGAAGTAAGCAAGAAACAAGTTCGCAAAATATTGGGAAAGATAGTTGCCGATTGGAACGCCGTTCAATGAAGTCGCAACCAGTTCACCGGTTGTCGGCTCTGTCACATAGTTTCGGATCGGAATATCCGTGTTGACATTTGAATCAATGATTTCATCAAGCAACGCCAAAAGGCGACTATCTTTTATCTTTCTCCGCACAATACCTTTCAACACCTCATGGTTGATTGAAGGATAAAACTTGCGGATGTCTATCTTCAAGCAATATTTTGTCCCTTCTCTGTCTCGCTTCAATGTCGCCTTCAAACTCTTCGAGCAAGCATGGATTCCCCTTTCCTTGATACATGAATATGTGTCATTTGTGAAGGTTGAAATCCATATTGGTTCAAGAATGTTCATCAACGCATGATGCAAGATTCGGTCGGGAAAATATGGCAATTGGAAAATCTGCCTTTCCTTCGGCTCAAAAATTGTAAAAACATGATATTTGGACGTTCTGAACGTCCCATTCTTCAAACTCTCATGCAACGCCAAGATGTTCTCTTCCCGGTGTTTGTCGTGAAGCTGCACGCCATACGTGCCCAATTTCCCCTTGCGTGCCTTTTCATCGGCAAGCCTTAAATTGTCAAGGGAAATGACCTTCTCGAAAAGATTTCCAATTCGTTTCATGTTTGTTTGCTTGTTTATTTGGATTCTTCGGACTTACGCCCTACCAAAACCGTTAGACAATATTTTATTTTTTGCCGCCGGGCTTCTTTTCCCGGCTCATTCAACACACAATGTGAAGTTTTTGTGGCAAGGTCTCCGTTTAGCAACTATATTTTTTACAAGCATAGCTGAGAACCGATATTCGTATTCGCATCCGAAGCCGTATTATTCGTATTCGCATAGACGAACCCCGCATTCGTACCATTATTCGCATTACCGCCGAACAAAACGCCCCGACAACGGACAACCTAATTTCTTCATGTTTTTAACTTACCATTTTTCGAGTGCCCCCCGATTTGGGCGCGCTTCGATTTAGCCTTGCGGGATGTAGCAAAGCCGAGAACCGAACGTCGTAGCCGCAGCCGAAGCCGTATTATTCGTACCCGCACAGACGAACCCCGCAGCCGTCCCACTATCCGCATTACCGCCGAACAAAACGCCCCTTTCTGCCGTTCCGCTTGTAGGGATGTTTGTATAGAAGTAATCGCAGAAATGCGTTGTAGAACCGCCACCGATTGATAACGGCATCATTTCGCCATTCTCTCCGAGCAAGATTTCCTTCACATATCCTTCCTTTCGTGGAAGGTTGCCGCGGTAATCATAGCCATCAACTCCACCTTCCTTGAAGGCGTTGACATCATCAGCAACAAAGAACTTTGAAAGACCGCCGTCCGTGTCTGACTGGATCATACATTTGCATCCGTCCGTCCACTTCCATACATGACCGAATGGCAACTCGACACCGCGGTATCTGTTTACTTGTACCTTCTTTGTTGTCGCATCATATTCCGCAGGCATGGTGTATTCAATATATCCGGTATGGTTTCCGAGACTATTTGTGAAGCCGCATGGAACGAATGGATTGTAACCATTGAATGCGCCCCACTTGCCACCATCAAGCGTTGTGACACCATCACCAAGACCGCCTTGATGATAACCTTCAGTTGTCAACGCTGTATTGTAGGCTTCTTGCGAATTGAATGTGCAATACTCAATCGCGAACAACCACCACAACTTGCGGTGTACTGAATAAGTGTTGCAGTTCCAAGCCTTCGCGCCGCGGTTTCTCGCATAGGTTCGGAAGGTGTTCAAGCTGATATTTGTTGCCGGGCGACCAATCAACGTGTTTGACTTGCCATCATAGGCGGTCGTGTTGTTTCCGCCGCGATAATCGGCGGTTGCATTAACAACAGAACAAAGTTTGTTCGCCGAACGCTGAACCGATGCTTCAAACATCGAAATATAGTCTTTCTTCCAAAGGATGAATCCCGGAAGTTCTTGCGGCGACATCAACGCGCGGCATTTGTTTCCATCGCGTTCAAAACGGATGTAAACATCCGGCAACTCAACCATGACTTGACCATCTGCACCGGAAAGGTTCGCATTCGCGCCGTTGTCACGCTTGGTTGAATCATTCGCGTGAAGATAATAGTTAACCGAACCGTCATCCTTCAACAGACAACCACGCATCATGTTCTGCAATGGCAATTCCTTGTGAAGTTCCTTCTTACCGATTCTTGTTGGATGTGGATTTGATACCGTAACATCCCATTCAATGCCATACCAATAATCGTATGCGCTTTGTGGTCGTGAATCACCGACCCCGATTAAAAGTCCCATATTAGTAACCCCATTTTAAATTAATACCCGACAACGATGTTGCCTTGATTTCTCTCACGATTTCCGGATTCCAACCAACGTTGAAGGTTGTCTCGATAAATTCCCCCTGCTCCATCCTTGCAAGTCGTACTTGCAATGTTACCGGTTGGATTCCGTCATTTTTGATTTGGAAGTTGTAACCATCCGGCAATGCGAAGTTGCCTTTGGACAAACCTTCCACCTTGCCCATTCTTGCGATTTGGGCGGAAACGTTTTCACCCGCTCTTGTTTTATCCATATTTTCAATGTTTTAAAAACTGACTGCAAAAATACAAAAAATGTATTATAATAATACACAATGTTGAAAACCCTTGCAAAACTTTCCCGGTTTTTGCCGTTTTTCGGGCTTAACAACGCCGTTTTTCCCGGTTTAAGGTGTCGCCATTGCTTCCCGGACATGGCGACACCTTATATTATATATATTACACATCATTCCAATGTACGCCGGAATCAGTCGATTTTTTGATTCCTTCTTTCGTAATTTTAAGATGGTAACTTCCGAAGTTAACAATGAATCCTGCATTCGTCATCATCATCACACCATCCTTCCAACATGACATCAATCCATCATTTGCAATGACCGTTCTTTCGTAAGAACCACGCGTGAAATCGAAGTCGACTGCAATTTGACCTTGCGTTTTGTCAATTACGCAAGTTCCCGAAGAAGCATAGATGTCAAGCGGTTGAACTGCAATTTCGAGTTCGTAATCACCCTCATTCGACTTGTCGATGATGAATGTCTTAGCCCATTTCATCTGCATACTGAACGATTCTCCACTCATCTTTGCACCGCCGTAATACGTGCCTGTTTGCGCAACTGAAACACCATTGCAACGTAATGTACAAATTACAGAAGGCGCGCCATTAAAGCGCATTCCGACCGATATTCCTTGAACATTCGGGTATGGAACTGTCTTCAATATGTCTATTTGATTAATTGTCAACACCGTGCCCGCTCCGAAATATCCGAAATGAACTTTCGCCACTTCCGGTTTTATATACTTAGGAATCCATGTGCTTGATGCAAAGATGTAACCGCCGGGAACGTTGAAATACAAGTATTCTTCTCCCGTGTGCTTTTTAGCAACAAGATATTTGCTATATTCGCCAATCTGACAATTCGACACACGCAACTTCTCATAATTGTTCGATATAAGAGACAATCCCAGTTTGTCAAGGACGATGTTTTCACCAATGAGGATTTTTCCATTGATAGAATCAAGCTGAATCGCCGGAATCTTGACCTTCGCATTTTCATCAATGCTTGCCTTCGACTTGATGATTCCATCCGAAAGAATCCATTTACCGATGTTTCCGATGATAGAATTGATTTCACCTTCAACAACTGCATCCTTCATGTAAACCTTGCCGTTCTGCTGCACTCTGAAAGGTGCAATGGAACGATTCTCGAAGGTTGTTCCCGCCCAAAAACGGATTGAATCACCACTTGATCCTTTTCCGGTAATACCCGCAAGGATGTATTTCTCATCGCCCGCGACTTGTATTGTTCCGGATGTGACGATTCCGCCATCAATGGTTGTCTTTGTATTGTCGTAATATACGGCGATTGCCCAATCTGTCTCAACATAAGTTCCGGAAGCCCTTGCAGTAACACAACGGCGCAATTCCTTTCCGTCAACCCACAAATCGCCGATTTGATAAGGTGGCTTTGGCTCTGCAACGAAAACAGTTCTCTTTCCGTCTGCCGTGTCTTGCGCCTTACTTGCGGCTTCATAGGCGGCAATTGCCTTGCTATCTTCAACCTTTGTCCATACATACATTTGAACCAAATGTCCATTGCTTGCGTATCTTTTAAATTCCCAGTAACACAAATCCTTTGTTGTCGGATTGTACCACATGTCGCCAAGGTGCGCATTGTAGTTTGGTTCTGACCAGTTATCCGAAGGGTCATTCTCTTGAAACCACGATTCGACCTTTCCGTCAATCTGTGATGTAAGGTTTTCAATTGATGAATTATAGACACCATTAATGAACGTTGTCAATGCAGAATCATCGGTATATTTTACTGCCCTTTCCCAATCAGATGATGAATAATTCCCGGAAGCGCGCGCAAACTTGCATCGCATCAAATCGCCGGAAGTTCCTTGTGCCCAAAGGTCGCCAACATCATAAGGTGGTGTTGGCGTTGCCACGAACACGCGTCTTTTGCCGTCTGCCGTGTCTTGCGCCTTGCTTGCCGCCAAAGCTGCATTGATGGCATCTTGGTTCTTGATTTCATCCCATTCGTATTTCGTGCCATTCTTCGTGTAGTGATACAAACGATTGGAACTAGTATTGAACCATTGGTCGCCAACATGTTTCGGTTTATCGTCATTGCTCCATTGTGATGATGGGTCGGTGCTTGTGTACCAAGATTCCATCTTTCCGTCCAACTGATTGTAAATGTCCGAGACGGTTGAATCAAACAAGCCATCGACAAAGGCATTCAAACTTTCATCACCGGTGTAATTGGTTGCCAAATCCCAGTCACCTTCGAGAAACCTTCCGGATGTTCTCGAATTAATGCAACGTTTCAAGAAAGTTCCGCTTGCCCAAAGGTCGCCGACATCATAAGGTGTTGTTGGTGTTGACACGAACACGCGGCGTTTTCCGTCTGCCGTGTCTTGTGCCCTGCTTGCCGCTTCCAATGCAGAAGCAACACCGGTGTCACGAACTTCGCTCCATTTATAGGTGCTGCCTTCTTTGCTGAAACGATAACCGATGCCCGAATCGTTATCATAATACATGTCGCCAAGATGATTTTCTTTCAATGCGTTGGTGTTCCAGTTCTTCGCCGGCTCATTGCTCAATGTAGGGATTCCGTTTCCGAAATACGTTTCAATCACACCATCCAATTGCGACATGATGTCCGAAATGGTTGAATTGTACGTGTTTTCGATGAAGTCATTCAAACTTTCATCGCCGGTGTAATTAGTTGCCAATCCCCAATCAGAATCAACGAAATTTCCGGAAGACCTTGCCTTGATGCAACGTTTCAAATCCTTGCCATCCGTCCACAAATCACCCACGTCATAAGGTGTCGTTGGCGTTGCCACGAACACGCGGCGTTTGCCGTCTGCCGTGTCTTGTGCCCTGCTTGCATCCTTCAATGCCTTTATTGCGTCCGCATCCTTTATGGTCTCCCATGCAAGTTTGCTTGAATATCGCTTCGCTTCATTCGTTTTGGTATTATACCACAAATCACCGACATGGGCATCTTTTTCTTCATTTTTCCAGTTTGTCGAAGGGTCTGATTCTTGATACCAAGTTTCAATCTTTCCGTCAATCTGCTTCGTGAATCCGTCAAGGATGCCCGGCAAGGTGTTGTTGATGTAATTCTTGTTTTCAAGCGTTTCGGCTGCAATCTCTTCAAGGGTCTTTTTCTCTCCATTTTTGGTGAAGCAAATCTTTCCGCCAATTTCCGAATTGTCAAGGTCGAAATATGTTGTGCCATCGGCTGATTCAATTCGTCCGGTCTTAATGAAGCGACCATTGATCATTGTGAAACCATATGTCAACGCGAGTGAACGCGCCTTCAATTCAAAATCAACAGAATTGAGAACACCAATGAAGAAGTGATAATAACCCACATCCTCATTTGTCTTGATTTGCGACTGACTGAAAATGATGCTTCCGGAATTGTCATTCTTGCTGCATTTCGCATATATATAATATGCGTTTTCATTTTTCAATGTCACATCTCCATCTGCCAATATCCACGAAACGGCGGATTCCTCTTTAATGGTGTAATGTGTCAAAACACCACCATTGTAAACGATGCGGTTTGCGTTTCCAAGATAGTTCGGCTGAAATACGGTATTCTGCAATCCGAATTGCATTGCCTTTGCGCCAACAGACAACGCAATCGTGTCAATTGATGCCGGTTTGATTTTATCCGTGTAATAATCGCCGTCCGGGTCAAACACCATATTCAACACCTCGCGTGATGAACGCCAATTTGCCCTTGCTCTCGCCGGATCTAACAACTGATTGATGGTAATCGCCTTGTCGTGCTCAATCAATTCAGAAACAACGCTGTTCGTGATGCTAGATGTTATCGACATGTCCGAAATGGTCAAAGTGTATGAATAATCTTTCATCAAGTCACGCTTGAATGACTTCACGCGAACCGACTTGTCAACATCGACATCCGAATCCTTGACCGGGATGTAATCGCCGACCCATATCACGTTTCCATTCGTTTCATTGCTCAACATGGAAGCCAAGAAGGAATCCGTAACGCTCAAACCATACTGAACCTTTGGTTGCGAATTTTGGTTGTAATACGTTTGTCCCTGCTTTGCAAGTTCGCTTTCCGCTTCATCAATATATGATTGCGGCAAGGCAATGTCAATCAACTTGTATTCGTCTTTCTCGCTGAAACGGAAAGCCGGTGTACTTTCGGAAGGGAAAACGTTTCCGCGTTCATCTGTCTGCTTCTTCAATGTGAAGGTATGTGTCGCATGATCATACGAATGAACATCAAATTCATATCCGGCAAGATTTCCGGTATTGAAGTGAACCTTTGCGGAAGTTTCCGAAAGAAGGTATTTCGTGTTTCCGGATTCATCTTTCTCGTTCAAGTCAAACATGGTTGAATCAACAAACTTCAAAACAGAATCGGAAAAAATCTTTTCAACCTTTCCGGTTCGGCTTGGCTTGATGTCATCGAAGTACTTTCGTGCTTCCCAAATTCCATATTTGCGAACCGCCGCCGAATCCTCGATGTAAGAATCACGCTTTGAACGATTCGGAAGACAAAGACGTTGTGCGCGATATTTGGCGGTGATATTCTCCGTACTGCCATAAACCTTCAGTCGGGTGACGATGTTTGAAGTTGAAACGTTTTCGCGCGTCAACTGATACAAGCCATTATTCTTTCCGAACTCGAACTTGTAAGGGAACGTCTTTCCGATCTTCTTGAAGTTTATTGTGTATTTCCCGGAATATAAAACTTCAAATTCCGTGTTGAACTCCTTGCAAAGGTTCTGAATGACTGAAAGACAATTTTCCGATTCGCTGAACGTCAAAGTCTTGTCTTCGGTGGTGTCCGGGCATTCTCCAAGTTCCCACATGTTTTTGAACACACGATTCAGATTCGAGACCATGACCGTTGCGAAACGGCGAAGATTTCCGGTCAAAGAATCCCCGGAAACATCTGCAAGCTGATTTGATGTCGTGTCGATGGTCAAATCGTAGGTGACGCGCATCATGTCATATTGCGCGCCCTCAAACTCCAGTTCGTACTCAAATTCGTACATTCCGTTTTTCTTGACCTTCGGAAGGCGGTTCAACTTGTATATGTTGCCATACACGAATGTCGTGTCGCCAATGAAGAAATCCAACTTGAACGGCGAAACAACAACAATGTTCAATGTATCATCGCCCAAGAGTGCAACATTTTGCGTTGCACTCTTGATTGATGTTGCGGTTTTCTTTGATGCTAACGGAATCAAAGTATTGCCGCGTTTGATTATAATTTGTTCCATACGATGATTGCATTAGTTGCGAAATCTGTTATCTCATCGACACAACCGGCGATAATGATGAAATAATCTCCATTATCCTTGTATGTGTGCGAAACAGTCTTCTTTGTTCCGCTGACATCAAGGTCTGATTCTCCATCGCCCCAGTAAATGTTGACATTCTTGTTTGATGTCAAGGTGATTGTGCAATCCTTTGTGGCATCAGAAATGCGAATGTGCTTCAACACTCTTTTCACCGGTTCGGGTTCTGTCAACTTCAAGTCGAACGTTCCTACCATCAAGCGTTCATTCCATGTCTTCTTGACCGCGATTTCGTTCTTGTTGTATATCTCATAAACAAGCGGTTTAATCGGGTGAACTGAAATCATAAGTCGTTGCGTTCCCGGCTTGTCGAAAAGCTGCTCGAACTCAACAAGGCGCGTGATGAAGTCATTCTTTGATGATGCCTTCAAGAAGCAAGACAATGTGATTTCTCGCGGCTCATAGAACTTGTGATATAAGTCAACCACCTCGCCGTGATAATTGTCCCAAGACATCGAAGTCGGTGTCTTCAACTTCGGCTTTGAAATCACGCCTTCCGAATTTGACACACACACACCGAACTCATTCTTGATGTTCACGCCATCAATAGTGTATTCGATTGTTGAACCTTCGTTCTGTTCGGTCATCAACTCATCTTGCGACAACTCGACATCATAAATCTTGAAGTCATCAAGACAACCGAGACCATCTTCGCCGCCGTAGGCATCTTGATTCAACGAAATGCCGCGCAATGTTCCGGAAGAACGGACAACGTTCTTCACAAGTGATCCGTTGGCATAGAACTTGTAAGAATTGCCCTTCTTAGTGACCGCAAGCGAAATCCACAAATCCGGGGAAACGTCAATTGGAACTTCAATTGTATCATCAACGCCACCGAAGTTCAACACCCAAACCATCTGTTTAGGTGAACCGGTCTCGATAGACAATCCCTTCGCAAGTGTTGAAATCGTCCATTCTCCATTGATGTTTCCAAGAACGTTTTTCGCGACCTCGCAAGTTCCGGAATCATGGAATGAAATTGCGTTTCCATTCTTGCCCGGAACGAATGTCGCGCCATCAACCACACCATCGGCGCGGTTTGCTGAATAATCATAAGCGACCTTTGAACCATTCGATTCATCGAAAGGAAGGTTCAATTTAATATTGTTATTGTCCATTTTGATGTGTATTTAAAAGTTTAACCAAGACCTTGCGACCTCAAAGAACCGCTTTCTTGGCTCTTTTCAAGCAAAGAAACGATTCTGTCAAGTTTGGCAAGATGGAAATTGAAAGAAGTATTCTGTGCAATCGTATTCAGAACCACAAGGTGTTGACGCAAGATTTCCGTTGCTTCCATCTGATTGATACGAATCGCGTTCATCTGTCCGCTGACCTTCGATGCAGTTTCTTCCGATACGCCCTTGATTGAACCAGTCAATGACGTGTCATTCTCTGATTCTGCATTCGGGTTCTCGAATTGCTCATTTATCTTGTTGGCGGCATTGACCGCGCCTTCAACAATGGAATTGCGCAAGGTATCAAGCGCGTCTTGCTCTGTCTTCGTGATTTTTGAACCACCTTCACCTTCCGGATCAAGGGCTTTCGCCCACATCTTATACCAGTTTTGCAATTGTTCCTTGTATTGCGCCTTGAACATTTCTTGAATCAATGCCTTGCGCATGTATTCGGAAATCTTTTGCGCAACCGATTTGGTCGATACGTCCCAATCTGACAACATATCCATGAAGTCATCATTCAATGTCGTGAAGCTGACACCGGTCAACGATTCATTCAGTTTGTCCGCCATGTCTTCCGTTTGCTCTTGACAATCAATTATTTGTTGAAGGTAAGTTTGCGTCTCTTCCGAAAGGTTCGCCCAAAATACCGCGGCATGTTCCTTCAAATATTCAAGTTGGTCGGAAGCAAGGTCGAACAATCCGGTCATTCTGCCATTGGCGATTGCGGTGTATTCGTTGATTGAAATGATGTTTTGTTCATATAGACTTCGCAACTGATTCCATCCTTCCCCGGAAATGTTCTTTCTTTGGTCTGCACCATGTGAAGACTTTGAACCGATACCAAACACGCCTTTCTTCGCGCCGGCGTTCAAATACTGCTTTCCCAGTTCACGCGCCGCATCCGATTGTTCCTTGATAAGGCTCAATGCGTATTTATACGACTTCTTAGCGTTTTCGCCGGAAATGGAAGCCATCAATTCTTTCTGTTTGTTGATGACATCATCAAGAACCGAAATGTATTGTTTATAGACTTCTTCCGCGCGTTTGTAATCTGCTTCGCCACCATCGCCAAACAAGTTTGAAATCTTTGTCGCTAGCTGATAAGCTGCCGAAACGATAGAAAGGATGACGCTTGCCTTCTCCATTGTTGACATGGCATTTGCGGTTGCCGTTGTCACCGACTTGAAGGAATCAATCGTTGTCATCACGAACGAACCGATGTCACCAATCAAGGAAATGATCTCGCCGGCTTCACCACCGATGGTTGTTCCGACATTGGAAAGTTCCTTGCACAACTTGTTGACTTGTGAAGTGACTTCCTTTTCCGACTGACGAACCTTGTTGTTCTTCTTGATGTAGTTGTCCTTTGCCTTGTTGACCTTCGAGATTGCAGCGGTTTCCGCGGTCGTTCCCGCGCCGCCGTTTTCCCGAATCTGCTTCAACTCCTTTTCTGCCGCCTTCAACTCGTTTGATGCGGTTTTCAATTCCTCATATCCGGTTTTTAGGGCTTCAAAAGGATTTCGCGAGTTCAATTCATCGGACATCTTCATCATCGTGTCGGTGAAGGTCTTCAAATCTTCCGGTTGAAGGTTTTCCGCGGCTGATTCCTTCACTTCATCGAAACGTTTAAGAAGGGTTTGGATGGTTTCGGTCGAAACGTTCTTCAAATCCTCGAAGGCGGAAACATATTCAGGGGATGCTTTGAGTTCATCGAAGGAATTTTGCAATTGCGCCTTGGCTTCCTCGATGTTCAATTGCTTCACCAGTTCCTCGTTGTTATGAAGTCGGGCGATTCTTCGCTTTTCATCATATTCATCGCTGATTTGGATTCGCTTTTGCTCGAATGACTTGAAGGCGGCAATCATGTTGTCATAGTCTTCATCGCCGGATGACTTGGAATCCTGCTTGTATTTGGCGCGGCGGTTCTCCATCGCCCCGGAAATGGCTTTCTTCTCTTCCGGCGTTGTTGCCACGTCAAGTTTCTTTTGAAGAAGCAACATGTCGTTGACATACTGCTTTTCCATTTGAAGACGTTTGTCCGTGTATGAAGCGTATTCTTGAAGCAATTCGGACGTTCTTTCCTTCTGCTTTTCAACGATGTCATCTTCGGCATCATCCAACACGCTTTTCTTCTCGTTGTCAAGTTGCGTTCCATCGTTGGCAAGTTCCTTGCGCTTTTCCTCGATGATGTTCAACATGTCGATGATGGATTGCGCATTGCTCAATTGTGACGAAAGTTCCTTGTTGAAGGCTTGAAGGACGGTGTTCTTGGATTCTTCGGCGATTTCATCATTCAACTTGCGCAACTTGTCGTTCTGTGCCTTGGTTCTGTCTGAAACGCTGATTTTTTCGATTTCTGCGCGTTGATTCTGCAAATATTCAAGATAGTTCGCACCTTGCGACAAAAGCCCGGAAAACTCATCGTTTGCGGCTTCTTGAAGAATTTTATCACCGGAATTGCACCACTTGTAATATTCTTCATACCCCTTCTTTGCTTGCGAAAGAAGTTTTTCCAGTTTGTCCAAATCCGTTTCAACGTTGTCGGTTTTAAGCGGTGTTGTTGTCTTTCCGCCACCACCCTTCACACCTTCGGAAGCTGCCGCCACGACATCGGTGGTGAGTTTCTCATCCTTGATCAATGACATGATGTCGCGTTTGTCATCCGCAACCTTCTTGGCATCCTTCTTCGCGGCTTCCATGTCCTTCTTGGCTTCCGAATAAGCCAATCGCGCCCTTGATGCGTCAACTTGTGATTTTTGGTATGCTTCACCACGGAAGGACGTTGCATCACGAACCGCAATGTTTTCGTTTCCCCTTGTATTGTTGGTTGCATCGTTTGCATCGACATGCGTGTTGCCCCATTCGTTCGCATCCATTGTCCGTTGCGCCTTCATCTGCTTCAACTTGGCTTGAACTTCCTTGGTTGAAAGGGCTTCAAGTTCCTTTTGCGCCGCCTTTGCCATCGCTTGGCGGTCAAGGGCGTTGATGTAGTCATCAATCGCGGCGGTGTTGTCTCGCGTCAACTTTCCTTCTGCATCAAGAAGGGCGTTGTATGAAGGGATGATTCTCTTCAATTCGTTCAATGCCTTGCGGCGGTCTCCGATGGCAACGGAATTGTCGTGAAGAATGTCATTCAGCAAGATGATCTTTCCGCGCTCTTCCGCAACTTGCTTGATTGTTTCAGCATGAACGCGTTCGGTTGCGGCCATTTCTTCCTGCAAATCCTTTTGGGCATTCTTGTTTTTCTTGATTGCTTCTGTGCTCTCATCCTCTGAATCGGTGAACAACGTGACCGCCGCCACCAATGCCGAGATTCCGGCAACAATCCATCCGAACACCGGTATTGACTTGATAGCCGAAGCGACCGCCCGGAATGATGCTGCCAAAGACCAGTTGGCAACCGTACCCGTTCCGGCTGCAACGGCGTTCGCACCAGTTGCAACGGTGTTCGCCCCAGTTGCAACGGTTGAACCGGCTGCCGCTGCTGACCTTGCGCTCTGCGAAGCTGCATTCTCGGTGTTGGCGGCGGTATTTGCGGTTGTTGCGGTCGTTTCCGCGGTTTCCTCGACAACTGATTGTCCGGTGAGTTTGTTCCACCATTCTTTCAATGAGTTCAAGGTAACAAGCGTAAACGCGGAATCTTTGTTCAAGGTTGCCGAAACTTGCTGCAATCCCATCGTGATTGACATCAAGGATTGAACCTTCAACATGATCTTTTGCAAGTTTTCGTTTTCGCCGGCAAACAAGGCGATTGCACCTTGCGCCGCCGTGAAGCCACCGACCAAGCCATTCAAGCCGGAAAGAACACCGGCGAAACGATTCTCATCATTCGACAAGATGCTTCCTTGCGAGTTGATGTCGCCTTGAATATCTTGCAGATTTCCGAGTTCCGCCGCCATTTTCTTGTATTGTTCCGTTTGATCTCCGAACTGCATTCGGTAATCTGCCATTTCTGCCTTCAACGCCTTGATGCGTTGGCGAAGGGAAACATGGGCGTTGGCGTTTTCCTCGACCGCTTGGCGTTCTCGTTCGATTCTTTCCGCCGATTCTTCAAGGGCGTTCGATTGCTCGCGCAACTCTGTCAAAAGCTGCTTGCGGACATGAATTTCACCCTTCACCGCTTCCGCGCGTTTGACCAACGCTTTGTATTCGGCATCATTACCTGACATCGCCGCGTCATTCAACTCGCTCTTCAACTTTTCATATTCCTCTGCAAGGCGTGCAATGGCATTCTCATTTTCTTCACATGCCGCGCCTACTGTCCCCAAGGTCTCGCGGATTGTGGCAAACGAGTTCGCCGCGCCTTCGTTCGCTGCTTGAAGTTCCGAAAGTTGGTATGTCAAATCTGTCAAACCCTTTCGTTCGCCTTCAAGTTCGCTTCTGACGGCGTTTGCTTGTTGTATCAATACATCTTGCGCCGTTCCCGGCTCAACTGAATTGATTTTGTTGTTAAGGTCGGCATAAGAAGTTTCCAAATCTTGAATGACCTTCTTTTGGATGTTGATTTGTTCAATCACTTCGGCGGTTGACGAATCAATTGAATCACCAACCGCGACCGCTCCATCCGAAAGCCCCTGCAATCTCCGAAGTGTTTCTTCGACCGCCTTGTTAAGTTGGAAATTGTCCAACGTTGAAGTGAAGGACAATCCACCACCGTTTATTTCTGCCATGTGATGTTACATTAAACTATTAACATAATTCATAATATCATTCGCGTTCTCCTTTTCCAAGTTGACGATTTCAGTTTCACCGCTCGATTCAGAATCATAGGATGGCGCATCCATCATCATTTTTTGGACTAACGCCCACGAAATGCCTTCGGTCAAGTATCTGTATGTCCACCCCATGTGCGCGCATATCGCGCCACGGCGACCATGTGGACTGCTTAAACCGCGGCTTCTTCCTCTATCCGAATCGGCGTTGTTGTTCGGTCGGTTGACATTAATCGAATAGAGTTGCAAAAATCCCCAAGATTGCACATTGTGTCGATGATAGAAACAAGGTGGTGAAGGGTTGAAGGCTTGATTCTTCTCGAGAACAAGCGCGTCAAATCACAAAGTCTCTTTGTATCTTCTACATACCGGATTGATCCGTTGTTTCCGGGAATCGCTATTTCGTAATCAGAACCAAGAACCGCCAATGCAATGACCCTTGCGCAACGTAATGAATGCGCGGTTGCCAATGCGCGTGCGGCTCTCATACCTTCCGTTGACTTCAATTTCTCTTCATCAATTGCCATTTCCACCCATTCACGCGACATTCTGTCAAGTGTTCCAAGGGTAGGTTCTTTGATGGTGAACTTGCGCTTGTAAGTCTCAGGAATGCGCTTTTTCCATAAGCCGAAGAAACGCTTCTCAACCTTGAAACGGACATCATCAACCTCGAAGGTGACACCCTTCCCGATTAATCGGTCAAGTTCGGCGCGTTCTTGCTCCAGTTTCTTTTTTTCCAAATCTTCCATGTGATGATAAATTAAAAGCCCCAAACCATAAGAATATGATTCGGGGCTTTGGTTCGTTTGTAAAGGTTTTCCCCGCCGCGATTATTTCTTAGGAACTGCCGAAATTGCCTTTCCCGATGTAACCGCACAAGGTGTAACCGTGAAGTCAACAAGGAAAATGCCCTTGGCGGACATATCGGCGTTGATGACTGCTTCAACATCAGCGTTCGGGATGCAGAAGTCAAGACCCTGCTCCGATTCAATCTTGATTGCGATATTTGATGTAATCTCATCGCCGTTGAAACCCCATCCGTTGTTGTTGACCTTCTCGCCGCCAATATACTTGACAAGTGCATCCGGGTCGCAATCCATAAGCGAGAAAGTGACCTTTGGAACTTTCTTCGTCTTCTTGCGGACTTCCGGTGCTGACTTGCCTTCCTCAAAGTGTTCTGTCACTTCGGCGGCATCCTGCGCGATTTTGCAAGTATCTTTGTAAACCTTGCCAATCTTTGTGAGTTCGGCTGGCATCGTGCCGTTTGGTGCTGCCGTACCAACTGCGATTTTTGCCAAACCGATTGTGATTACAGATGTCTGTGCCATAATTTAAAATTTAATCAATTTGTATGTTCCACGATATACGGATGTTCACATAATGTTGCTTGATTGATTCTTCCAGAAGGACGTTTTGTGCTTCGATAACGAATTTCAAGCCCGGAACAACCGCGTTTCTTAATACTGCCACCACCTTTCCGGCAATGGCTTTCAACTTGTCACGACATGCCACAAACTGACATTTGCCATCAATTTGAAATGGCTTGTCGGGGACATAGATGTTCACATTCGTTGTTGCGACTTGCGGAAGGTAGTCTTGCGTCAAGTCGATTGAGTTGACAACGACATCTTCCTTTGAGGAATCTTCCGGGCGACCATCCCCAAGGTAGATGCCACCACTTATTTCATCGGTGATGGTTTTGACGTTCAACAACTTGAACATGATTTCGTCTAAATCGAAAGTTTGCTTCATTCAGTTGCCGCTTTAATGTCTGAGACTAGTTCCGAAAGCATTCTTGGTAATTCCCTTTGTGCCAAGTGTTCGGCGGAAGAAATGACGTTGTAACCTTTCGATTCAACATATACGGCGTATTTCTCGCCGGCAACGACAACAAGGGAAATCCCTTTCGTTTCCTTGCCGACCTTCCCGGCAAGTGATTGTCCCTTCTTGATGCCTTGTGCCGCCGCGGTGCTATCCGCGCCGCTAGCTGCTTCAAACGCCGTATGAATCGCAACACCATCCTTGAATACCGAATAACCGCTTGATGACAACAATGCGCCGGTCTGCATGGTGTAACCCTTGTTAAGGCGCATTTCTGTGACGCATTTTTCACCAAGTTCTTGCATCATTTCGATTTGCAGTTTCTCAACTTCTTGAAGAAAAGCATCGAACCGGTGTTGAACAATGTCACGATTGAACGATGATGTTATACCCATAATCTTGAATGAAATTGCGAAGGATCATATCTCAAACACACGCCTTTGATGCGGACATCATTGCATTCGTCATCATTCGATACGATGACCGGCGTTCCAAGCGCGATTGTCGGTTTCCCTTTGGGAATCTGAATCAATGATGTGACCTTGTGGAACGTACCACCGGAAACGGCGATTTCCGTTCCTCGTCCATCAACTTCTTCACGACATCTTGAATGAAACTTGATTTTGACTTCACCTTCAACCCAGTTTCCGGATTCATCCTGCACGGCATTCGCCGCGCCTTCGACCACAAAAAGATAATGTGGGTATTGTTCAACATTTGCCATGTTACCAGTAATTTGAACGGTTGCGCACCTTAGAATGACCAACAAGAACGTTTTCAACCCCCAGTTCTTCACAAAGGGATTTATAAAACATCTTCACGGCATCCATGTTCCATGATACGGAATATCCGCCTTCTGTCACATTCTGCATTGAACCACCAAGAACAACAGAAAAACGTTTGTAAATTGCCATGTCGCAATCCCGAACGCTTGCATCCGCATCGGCATCAATACCACTTTTAAGGATGATAAGGTCGATGTCATCTTCCGAAAGGTTCAACGCGCGCGTTGCCGTAACCAAATAATCTTTGTTCGTCTTTATTGCCATTGTGCTTTCGTTTTAGGTAGGGCATCCAAACGAATGGATGCCCTACCGGTTAATTCTTAGACCAAGAAGTTGAATTGATCTGCATCAGTACCGAACGACCGGAAAGATTCCAAGCCGGGAACAAGTTTGCAGTTCCGATTGTAACTTCCTTCACCGGCTCTTCCTCGCTAAATTTCTTAATGAGGGTGTGACCGTGCATTACCTTTTCGGCTACATCGCCCGCCTTCTTGGTGGCATCAATTGGCTTCTTCCAAAAAGTATTGCCAAGAACCTTTGATTCAGAGAACAAGATAACGTCATCCTCGAAAGGATTCTTTGTTATCTGTGTACCATCTGCAAGTTCAAGGGTGATGTCTTGGTCGATGAGGATGATTTGGAGACCCTTGTATGTCTCCTTCTTCTTCTGCAAGTAAGCGTTGACCGCGGTCAAATCAGGAGCATCATTGGTGTCGGTGATGTTCTGAATGAGGGTCGCACAACGCTTGTATACCTCGGTCTGTTCTGCAACCTTCGCGAAGGTGTCAACGTTCATAAACGCGAACTTGTAAGTCGCGCCATACAACTTCTTACCCAGTTTCAACGCGGTTGGAACGTCCTTTGTGAAGAACTTTCCATCCGTGCCGGATGTGTAAGATGTAGCAACGCCGATTTTCTGTGCTGCCGGTATCTGATAGTCAACATCGTATTCGGTGACAACGGCGGCGTTGTTTGAGTTGGTGAACTTAACACGACCAAGGGAAATTTGCTGCAACGCAATCCATTCGGCGCGCGCTGCAACGCCATCCCAACAGAACTTGGTGTCTTCTGCCCAAAACTCAACAATCGCGGTCAAATCCGGATTGTTGGATGCCATCGCAACCATGATGTCATATTCCGTCAACTCGTCTTCCAGTTTCTCGCGGGAAATTGAAATCTTCGGAATATCACCTTGGATGCGTGAAATGGCTTCACGTGTCTTGCGTGGAACGGTTGCACCGCGTGAAACGATGTCGGCGGCAATCTTCAATCCTGCCTGCGCTTCAAGCAACTTCCAGTCAAGGCGGTTTGTTTCCTTCAATGGAAAAAGGGTTGGGTAATAATAAGCCTTCAAGTCATAGTTGTGGATAACCGCACCCATGTCTTTCTCATTAAGACCAACCATCAATGTTTTTTGCATATCCGATATAATTTAATGATGTTTTAAATGTAGGCAACGTTTTTCAACGCTTCCTCAATAGCTTTGTTAACGATTGGCGCGTTGCTCTTGCGAACAACACCCATTACCCAAGCATCAACGAAAAGGTTCTCGCCCTGCTCAACGGACATGTTAGAACCTACGATTGCACCCGGAACAACCTTCAAGGTCTTATTCTCGCCGGATGATTCAAAGGCGCAAGTGTTTGGGTTCACTACCGCACCAAGTGTTGCGGAAAGAGTGATGACATCCTTTGCAGGATTTGATTTGTCGATGTTTGTGATTTTCTGACCATTGCAAGCATCGGTCGCGAAGCGGTCGCCAACCTTGAAGTGATGACCCTTTGCAACCTCGTATTGTGTTGCAGCTGCTTCCGCCTTGGTGACAATCTGTGCGGTCTTGCATACGACAAACAATCCGTTCGCACCAACGCCGATTGGCGTTCCTTCAAACAGATCATTTCCGCCCAAATTCGCAACCGACACCGTAACACCACCGGGGATGTCTGCAATTCGGTGGACAATACATTTTACAACGCGGTTGTCCTTTGCTCTTTTGATGTGAAGCATACTTTAAAGATTTAAATGTTTTACAATTCCTTTCCGGCAAACTGATTGCCTTCCGGGTTCATACTCTTAACATAGGACTGAACGGCGGAAGAAACTCCGTCATCGCCCTTCTGTGCGAACATCGGTGTGCCTTGACTTGACAACCCATTATTCGCGACATTCTGATTTGCATTTGCAACATCCGTTTCTGTATCTGTCAAGTAATCAGCGAATGCCGCATCGTCATCAAAGGACATCCGGGCAAAATCCTTCAATACACGCTCCTTGAAAGCTGCATTCTTGCAATCCTTCAACTTCTCGTTCAACTGCTGAAGCCTTGATTCTTTCAGATTCTTGGCGTTGAAATCCGTCATTGTCTTTGTGATAGGCTCTAAAGCCTTGGCAACGGCGGCGGCAATCATTGCTTCGGTCGTCTCTTTGGTTGGGTCATCACCATCACCTCCGGGATTAGGCTCGGTTTTCTTCGGAACCAAATCGAACTTCTTCTTCAAGTTGTTCTCAAACGTCTTGTTTCCATCAGAAACTTCTTTGTCAACATCGGCGCGAAACTCCTTCACGAATCCCTTGACTTGCGCTTCATCAAGTTTATCGACAATCGCCTTCGCGTCATCTTCTGTCGCACATTGTAACGCAATCATGCGCGCCAACTGCTTCAATCCATCACTTCGCACGCCTTTGAACTTTGCCGAAAGTAGCGCGATAATAGCTTCTAAATTCATGTTTTCAAAATTTTTAAATGTTATACAAACTTAAATCGCCGGCAAAGATAATATGTATTATAGTAATACGCAATTTTTGGAATCCGTACTTTTGCAATAGTTTTCAACATTTTCAAGTCTTCATGTGCTAAATAAGATTAAAAAATGAAAGATTTTCGCCAAAAACGCTTGTTATATTAAATAAATTCCGTATCTTTGCGGTGTATTAAAGTAATACACGCAACATTGTTTAATTAATAGCATAAAGTTATGGCAACAGATAAGATTCTAAAGCAAGCAATCAAGAACGTTCTTGATGCCGAATATGTAGGCAAGGAAATCCAGTTCACCGAAACATGGGGTTTCAAGGTTGAATCATACAACATTCGCACACGTTCAAGATTCATTCCTAAGAAAGAACGCGAAGATTACGGATGTGATGCGGAAGCAAACAAATTCTTCATCGTTGAGTTCAACAACGCCAAGAAGGAAGAAGATGCAACGGATTCCGCCGCCATCTGTTTAACACTTAACCCAAAGGGTGAAGTTGGAACAACAACAATCCCATGTGATTACGAAATCGAATATCCTTATTCAGATTTTGATACCAACTTCTTTGATAAGGTTGTCACTTATATCGCAAACAATTTATAAACGTTTAATATATCGCAACAATGAAATTGATTACACCCAAGCAAAAGGAACTCATCGCAAAGTTGAAGTCACTTTGCGACAACAAGGAATCCGGAAACCCGATTGATAAGGTCAATTTGGATTCGTTCACCATCGCCGATGCAAGCACATTGATCAAAGGGCTTCTCGGATTGCAGAAATGCAACAAGCTAGCTTTCCGCGGCGTTGTCGTTTCTAATTCATACGCATTTGAAAGCGCGCTCGATGATGTGTATGATACATTGGAGAAATATCAGAAGTAATAAACCCGCCGGTGAACATCATCCCCGGCATAAAACATCGCAACAATGTACATAGCAATTGTAGGTTCACGCAACGCGGGCAACATCAATCTTGCCCAAGAACTTGAAAAGCGCATCAACATCATGGAAGTTGATGCCATCGTTTCCGGCGGCGCAAGGGGAATTGATACCCTTGCGGCTAGTTATGCCAAGGAAAGAAATCTCAAACTCATCGAACTTCGCCCCGATTACGCCAAATATGGAAGGGGTGCAACGTTCATCCGGAATCGTGCCATCGTTGAAGCCGCCGACATGGTTGTTGCCTTTTGGGATGGAGAATCCCGCGGCACAAAGTATTCAATTGATTACGCCAACAAGATTGGTCGCACAACTTTAATCGTTAGTATATGACAACAAAGAACATTCCTATTTCTCAAATTGAGAACAACACCGGGCAAGTGGAAGGCTTGCCCTGAAATCCGCGCATAACGAATCCGGTGAAACTTGACAAGTTGGTTGAATCCATCAAACAAGACCCGGAAATGCTGCAATTACGCGGCTTGTTGGTTTATCCATTCGCGGATGATAAATATATCACCATTGGTGGAAACATGCGCTTGCAAGCCCTAAAGCGACTTAATTACACCGAATGTCCCTGCATTGTTATCCCGAAGGAAACGCCGGTTGCAAAACTTCGCAACTACATAGTGAAGGACAACGGCGACTTCGGCGATTGGGACTACAAGGCATTGCTTGCCGAATGGGATGCGGCGGAACTTGAATCATGGGCGATTGACGTTCAACCATTCGAGGATGAAGAGACCAAGGAAAAGAAGCGCGCCGGATGGAACTCCGGGGAAAACTCCCAAGAAAGCGTTTGCGACATGGTTGACAACATCGCATGGCATCCAAAGCGCGACTTCTCCTTCATATCATGTTTCAAGAAGAGTGAAGAAGGCTATCCGCTTTCGCTCATCAAGTCGGATTTCGACAATGTGGCAAAGTTCGCGCAAGCTGCAATGAATGTGATCCATCGCGTTGTTGGCTTGAAGAACAAAGAAGGATGGGCAATCGTGACAACACCGAAACGCCGGCACAAGGAACACAACTTCGCCGAATCTGTCTGCATCGAACTTTCCGGAAAGTTGGGAATCCCATTTTATCAAGAAGCCATCACCGCCAAGAACCGCCAACGCATCAACCCAGTTTTCACCCTGCACTCCGACATCAAGGAACAAAACATCATTGTCTTCGATGACATCTTGACAACCGGCGCAACGTTGGACGCGGTGAACAATCTTCTTTCCGACAAGAATTGCTTCTTTGTCGTTGGTATTGACAATAATTAAATATAAAGTTATATGGAAAATGATTTAAACATGTTGGCGGCTAAATATCGCCTACCAGTTGACTTCGTAAAGAAGTTCTATAATACAATGACCGACAAACGAAACATCGAACTTGGATTGAAAATGTTCGTTGACGGAACGTTGTCCTTCTTCGTTGCTTCCGGTGACACGCCTTTTTGCGTCAAGGACATCTTGCATGAAGTTTCGGACAATTACAGAAAGGCAAACAAGAAGAGACTTGAATCAATCGCCCGAATGGATAATGCGAACGAATATTTGAAGTCTTGCGAATGCGTTTGTTATCCACTAGGTGAAAAAGAAACGAACGCGCAAGAATGCGTTTACATCAAGGATGGTGTTGTTGTCGCCTTTGCTCATTACGAGCCGAAAGAAGGCGGTTTTTATGCGTTCAACAATGAAGGTCAAGGGATGCTTGATTGGAGACCGCAAGTGCATCTTGCCAACTTGCGCCGTTTGAGTTATCCATATTTCAATGAGATAAAGAAGGCGGCGTTCAAGTCGCCGGAAGAATGGTTTGAATAATAAATAAAAGTAAACATGGAAAAGTTATATCATATATCGGACAACCTTCAAAAGCTGATTGATTGGGATTCCATTTACAAGATGGAACGTGAAGTTGGCGGACATGATGAACAAATGAAAGGATTGTTCAAGGGCGCGGAAGTCATCGCGCATTGGAATGAAGGTTCTTATCAAGGCATGGTCGCAACATGCGTGAAACTTCCGGATGGTCGGTTCGTTGCTTATAATGATTACTACGGATCATGTTCCGGATGTGATGATTGGGTTGACGCAACGGATGAAGAAGTTCATGCAATGTGTATCAATCTAGCAAACGGCGCATACATCTTCAATTCTTTGAATGATGTGATGTCATTCCTTTCGCAAGATTCTTATGATTCATATTCATGGGATAATGATTGCGCAAAGCAATTGTTGGGAATGATAAACGTTTATCTGTTCTTCAAGCAATTGAAACTCATGGGATTCGTGGAAACAGAAACAAACCATGCAACGATTGAGTGGTTCGGCTTCAAGGTTAGGATCTTTTATATCGACAACCAAAAGGCAACCGTTGAACTTGTAGGAAAGAACGAGCATGATGGTTCGGAATGCGGAATGCGTTCAATCGTTGACGTTCCGGATTGTTCAAAAGTAACTGGCGAAGAATTAATCGCATATCTCAACGCGAAGGCGTTCAAGCCTTCTTTTGATATGTTAGATAAGAAGTTTGCCGAATTACTAAGCAACAACCAATTCAATAACATGTTAAATAATGGCGTATGAATGGAATGACAATATATCATGTATCTTTCGGGGACGATGACAACCATTACTTCGGTTCACTCGCGGCGGTTTTTGACCGGTTCACCGCGCAAGAACTTGGCGTTTCGCTTTCAAGACTGTATGATTGCAACATCACACCGGAAAAGCCATACCGGAATAAGAAGGTGATTATCCGAAAGGGTACATTGCACCGAAAGAAGACAAACCGCAAAAACCCGAACGCAAATGGATAAGAAATACAAATTCACAAAGGACAATCCGGACGATAAAATCAAATGGGTTGACAATCCGGAAACAAAAGGTGAATTTCTGTTCACCTTTGACGAGAAAAAGATATATAATCTTTTCCGTGATTATCCTCAAAACTTAACAAAAGAAGAAAAGGAAATATTCGACAAAGAAAATCCATATTGGAAAGACTTCTTTGATTAAGTAAATAAAAAAGCGCGGTTTTACTCATATACCGCGCTTTTTTTATTTTATTGTTCCACCCGCTCCTTTCTTCTGATTGGCAACATTTGTATTTATGTAACCAAGAAGTTTTCTGAACGTCTCAGATTTAAACAAATCTACATCAATCAAACATTCCTCTTGCTCATATTTGATTCCAAATGTCGAATGTGATTTTTTCGCCCGAAATCTATTTTTCAATGCTTCATCCGTTAGTGGATGGAAACCGTTGTCTTTTCGCGATTGTAGTTCCAAATATTCAAAACCATTCGCACCCTTACGCACAATTGCAGCATGTGAACCACAAGTGAAATAATACTCCTTCCCTTCCTTAACATTACTCAATAATTGATGCGCATTACTGAAATCGTTTTTGTGCTTGTTCACAATTCCACCAACACCTTTCGCAATTTTAATAATATTAAAGACCGAACTAAACGTATCTCGACTTGCGCCACCTCTAAAATCAAGGACATCAAATCCGCATCTGTTTCCTGCAAACGAAAAAGCCAAAGAAGAACATGAACCGCCGGTCAAGTCTCCACCACCAAGCCTTTGAATTATTTCATTTGTTGTCAACTGATTTACCAATGGTTTGACATCATTGTAAACAACTTTATTATTTATCGCTGAATCACAAACATCATTCAATGCTTTTTCACCACTAGGATTCAAAGTGTTCTTTATTCTGTCCAACAAATCAGATAATCGTTTCTTGAAATTAACCTTTCCCATCAACCAGTTTCTTAAATCGCCGGCATCATACACATCGGACTGAACTTCTGACGCATCGACCTTGTGCGAATTTGCATCATTGATTGCATTCCGGGCATCTGAAATGTATGTGTTGTAATCGTTTTCCGCATTTATGCAACGCGTTTCAAGTTCCGCATGTGCCTTCAATATCAAGCTAGAATCATGCGCGTTCATTGCTTGGTCAAGAATATACGTATTCAATCCCCATTTGTCACATTTCGCTCGGATTTCCTTGTCTGCTTGCTCCATCATCAACGCATTCTGTTCGATTGTCGCGATTCTCGACTTGATTTTCGGAACATCCTTCGCGGCAACGCATTGTTCAAGCATTGACGATTGAACCGTCAATCCCCATTTGCTTGCAAGCTGCCTTGCATTGTTGATTTGCGGCATGATACCCGCCAATGGATCAACATTTGCTTCCGGAACAATCGGCAACTTGATTTTCAAGCCTTCTTTCAATGAGCCATGCAGGAAGTTGTCTTTGATGAAATAAGGCGTGGAAGACCAGTTCTTTTGCGCTTCAACGTGGGCATCAACCCAGTTGTTGAAGCCTTCCGGCATCTTGTCGATTGTTTCCGGGGAAATGTACTTCTTTGCTTCCGTTCCCTTCAAAGCTGCCTTCAATCGGTTCACGCGGTCATTTTTGCGCCCTTCTGAAAAATAATCTTCAATGATAGGGATTGCAAAACACATACATTGTGGATGCCAACCAACGAACTTGATTGTCTTCGGGTATCGACCGACCAACTTTTCACATGTTGAACACTTGCAAAGTGGTTCATGGTTGGAACGCATAATCTCGAAGCCAACAACGAAATCAAGGTTTTGCCAACGTTGGTAATCGCTTTCGCGGTATGCCATGTTGATTTCCGACCTTGTAAGGCGCATCGCGTTCTTGTATGAAGAACGATAAACGCCGCGCCCCGGATGGAACGCCTTTGCAGCCTTCGACAACACAAGATTTCCTCTTTTATCCCTTACGCGGCGGAACAATCGGTTCGGATCATTCAGATTTTGACGCACATCCCTTGAAAGTTCTTGCGCCGAACGACCTTCACCCAAACCAACATCAAGCGCGTGTTCAATCTGTTCTCTGAATTGGTCGGTGTACTTCCATACGCGTTGCGAAAGGTTCATTCCGGCAACCTTGCGCGCTTGGAAGGCGTAAAGCGCATCAAGACATTTGTCGGTCATCTGCTTCAAATCCGACTTCTTCAACTTCGATGTGTCGAAGATTGACTTGATGAAGGCATCATTCTTCTTGCAGGAAAACAACCATTGTTTCCTTGAACCGGTTTCGATGACCGATTGCACCTTGCTTGTAAGGCTTGCAACGGTCTTCTGCATCTGTGCCTTCACCTTCGGGTAATCATCAAAAGAAAATGGCTTGTCGGGGTCGAAATCCGCCTTTGAAGCTGCATTCGTGATTTCGTTCGTGGCAATGGCAAACAACTTGTCAACCGCCTTCGTGTAACTATCGGTCATGCGATAATGTGCCATGTCGAAATCCATGATGGAAAACCGGTTTGTCTTCAATCTCTTCTTGCCCATGATGGTTTATTGTCTTAATGAGAAATGTTCATCACAAGCCGGATCAGAAAGGAAAATGCACCATTTTCCGCCTTCCGCCTTGTGCGGGCATCGGCACAATATCGGCTCTCCTTTGAGTGATAACGAATGCCAATCATACGAATTGGCGCAATCACGGCAATGATATTGTGTCGATGCGCTGATACCAGTTGTTTTTCTTCTTGCCATTACTCTTCATCAAGTTGTGGTTCACCAATGACGAAAGAATTGTCCCTTGCGGATTCATCGTTTATCTTCTCCATCGTGACCTTCGGATTGTTGGAAAGTTTGGCTTTCTCGATTGATTCTTCTTGTGAAAGAACCGGTTTGTTTCCGTTGGCGGTCAACCAGTAGTTCAATTCATTCAATTCATCAACAAGCATGTAAGGCGTGATTTCCGGCTCAATCTCCAAGTTGTCTGCATCCGCTTCAAGTTTGGTGTTGAACTTTCCGATGTATGCCTTGATGACGTTTGCGCGGCGTGGAAGGTAGTCATCGAAGATTTCCTTCTTGTCTTGCACCTTCAAATGGGCATCCATGAACAACAACTTCAAGGCGATTCCGGAAATTGCTCCCAATCCTTTGACCGAATCGAAGGAAATGTCCGGTGTCTGTGAAATGGTGTAAATCAGTTTGAGCAACGTTTCAATCTCCAACTTGACCGATTCCGGCGCATTCTGCCATGCTAGGTATTTCGCATCTGCATCACCTTCACCTTCTATAATCGCGCCGGCTTCGCCCTTCTTGCTGAATCCCTTCAATTCACCTTTGACGAATATCTTTGGCGAAGCATGATAATCGTTCGTATCTGAAAAATTGGAAAGAAGTTTCTCCAATCTGTCAATGAGACGGTCAACATCTTCTGTCTCGAACTCGTCTTGATGACCGAATATCACCGGAATCTTGCCAATGACAACCGGCTTCGGATAACCTTCCACAACTTCCATGCCCTTTGCGGTTGTTGTCCACAACCAATGTTCTTCATCGGTGTATGTCTCGAAGTAATTGAAGATGATGCCCTTTGAATCCTTGCGGCTGAATGAGCGCGAGAATGCAATCATGTCACCGGATTCATCAAAGTAAGGATAAAGCGTATCTCCGTTATTTGGTGAAAGGATGGTGCAACGCAATTTGTACTTGCAGGGGAATCCGTATTTCGTATGTTCCGCAACTTCCACCGGAAACCACAATTCCGCGGCTTCCTTGTATGAAAAGATAGCGCGCGCAATCTTTCGGTTCAATGAGTTGACCTTGGCATCCTTCAAAATCTTGTTGAACGCCTTCATCACCAGTTCTTGATTTTCGTTTTCCGGTGTACTCTGCCAATCGACCGGATTTCCGAAACAGAAGGAAACGGCGCGTTTGATAATCAGCTTTTGCAGGGCGACCGCATTTCTCGCAACCTTTTCGGTTCGGGTGTTCGTTGTCTCTCCATCGACTTCAATCACCTTTTGCGCTGATTCGCCGTTGTCCTCATCGCCAACATCAATCTTCACCTTTTTGTCCGGGCGAAGAATCGGATTGTTGATGTCGTGCAACTTTGGATCAAGTGCCTTCACCGCATGTTCGATGTCCGGTTGCGGAATATAACGACATCCCTTCATTTCCTCGACCACATCACCGGCATTCTCCATTGATATGTTCTTTCTTGCTGCAATTTCTTCAATTTTCATGTTATGTTTTATTTTAATGTTTACAAATTATTGTACTACGCAAAAAGATAGGATAAATTCGTCTTTCCGCGCTTCTTCATTTTCTCAACTGTTCCGGTCAACGCATCCGGCGCATCATCATGTTCGTTCTTTCCGGCTTTCAGATAGCCCATAATTGCCTTGTTGAACTCCGGGAACAACCTTTCCCATCCTTCCGGCATGTATGTTAAGTTCTGAACCGCCGCCGAATTACTGAAAATGCGGACATCCTTGTTGTCCGTTTGCGTGAACCAATGAAACTTTGTCTTGGCGTTGCCCATCATGCGGCATTGCTTTTCCACGGCGCGTTGGAATCCTCGACCACCATTGTTCGATTCAACGTTGCATTCGGCGACCAAATGACGTGTAAGCATCCGGGCGGTTGCAACTTCGGTGAACTCCATCGGCTTTTGGGTGTAAAGAACATCCAACAAGAAGTTTCCGATTTCCGTTTCATCATAGACGATGGCGCAAAGATAGTCTTCACCGGTGTCGGCGGTATCAATGTACGCCTTTCTAGTGCAATGAAGCGTTGCAGGGCGGATTGTGTATGTTTGGAAGCCGAACGAATACATCAAGCCTTCGGATGGCTTCGGGTCTTGCTGATAAAGCGATTCAAACACTTGCGGGTTTCGCTTTCTGATAAGTTCCAACTTATGCTTGGAATGTCGTTCTTGCCACAATGGTTCACCTTCTTGTCGTGGGTCGTAATCAGTTGGCGCACCTTCCTTGATAGCCTTATAAACGCAAACAACCCATCCGTCCGGATTCTCCTTTGCATCATATACGCCTTGCGTGCGAAGCAATTGTCCGGCAAGATCATCTTCGTGCCAACGTGTGAAGACCATCAATTGTTGGCTATCGTTGTGCAATCGCGTTTCAGCTACGGTGTCATACCAGTCGGAAACAGATTCGCGCACAACCGGAGACCACGCGGTTTTTGCATCCTTGTAGATGTCATCCATGATAAGCACATCAACCGGCTCACCAGTCAACGCACCACCAACGCCCACGGTCTTCACGCTTCCGCGGTGGTCAACAATCTCAAATTCTTCGGTTGTACGGATGTAGCCCTTGCCGGAATCCTCACCGAATTGGGACATACCAAGACGCGTGTCCGGAAATATCTCGTTGTACTCTTCCGAATCAATGATTCGTTGAATCTCGCGGTTGAACTTCTTCGCCTTCGTTGCAGAATAAGAAACCACCGCAATACGCGTGTCCGGATTCATGCCTTCAATAAACGCCGGAAGTCGGCGGGTTGAACCTTCCGACTTTCCATGTTGTGGCGGCATGAACACCATCAGTTTCTTGATTTCCTTGTGTGCGAACCGAGAAAGAATATCGTAATATCTCCGGTGGAAATCAGCAGGACGGAAGGTTGGCATCGTTGCAAGGGTAAAACGAAAAAGGTTGGAACGACTTTCGCGCACAAGCCTTTCTCGCATTGCCTTCAACAAAAGAACCTTGTTTTCTCGTTCCTTGCTCTTCTTCGTTCTCGATGTTGCCATTACTCCAACTTTCTTTTTAATTCCTCGATGTCCTTGTCAAGTTCATCATCCGACTTGTCGGCAAACAGATCCTTTCCATCCTTTCCGGTCATTTCGGTCGTTTGCTTGTTCTTCCAATGTTCCGGGTCGCCGTTGGTTAGGGTGAAGATGATTGCCGCCGTGTCCGGTTGGAAATGCTTCTTGTTGGTCTTCTGTTCCTTGATTTTCGGCTTTCCATCCTTTCCGGGAATGGTTGTCACCGATGTCTCGGTCACTTCATAGCCGCGAATCTTCTTCAACAAGGATTTCTTCGCTTCGATGACGAACATTTGCATCCTCTCTTCCTTGGCGGCGTTCACCGCTTCGGCAAATTCCGGATGGTCATTCATCCATTGATGGTATGTCTTTTGCGTTATTTCCACTTGGCGGCATACTTCGGCGATGGTGTACGTGTCCGACTTGATCAGTTCAAGGATTGCATCAATTGTTTTCTTGTTGTATTTTGCCATATTATGCCTTTTTAGTTCCTTTTTTGTTACATTGATAACTATTCTTTCAACTCACAGATGAAGCCGCGGTCTTGCAACTCCGAATAAAGAAGGGACAATTGGGAAACGTTGGCGCATTGCACAACCAGTTTGGTTGACAACTCCTTCTTCACGTCTTCCTTCTCTTCCTCTTCTTCCGGTTGCGCAAGGTCGATGCCCCAGTCTTCCGGCTTGATGTCATTCCATCGTGCGGTGATGTTCTCGATTGCGTTCTCATCCCATTGAAGGTTTGCGTCCGATGTGGCGTTGTCTGCCAATGCCATTTCACGTCCCTTCTCCGAATCAAGGTCGATGTCCTTGCGTTTCACGGCTACAATCTGATTTCCGTCCGTCTCGACCACAATCACGTTGTCAAGCCCGATGTTTGCGGCGTTCTCGATTGTTTTGTTTCCGGCGATGATTCGGTTGTTTCGGTCAATGAGGATGGAACGTCCTGCACCGAACTTGCGCAACGAGTTTTCTATAAGGTGTTGTCCGTATTCCGTGCCCTTGTTGGCGTTCAAATCATCCGGCACAAGGTTTTCAATCTTTGTTTCGATTATCATTGCTGCCATGCCTACATGAATAAGAAGTTCAACAGAAGGACAAAAGGAATCGCGAATGCCGCGCCGATGACCGAAAAGAAGAAGTCAAGGAACTCAATCTTTCCGTGTCCCTTGTTTTCCCACCACTCTTGAAAAGCTGCCGCCAACATTCCGGAAAAGAATCCCACCGCCGGATGAAACCACATGCCAAGGACGATTGACATGATGAATCCGCACATGAAGTTCGTGCGCTTCTTCTCATCGTTGATGTTGTTCCACACCATCTTGATTGCGGTTGCGATATAATGAACCACAACGCCAAGATAGGCGATGATGCTTGCAGCTACCGACAATCGGTTGAAAGGGCATTCCCCGGTAACAAACACCGGCGGTTGCGTTCCACCACCTTTGACACCAAGGTACACTTTGCCACCGAAAAGGATTCTCACTCTTTCCCAAACAGAAGGTTTCCAACAAGAAACGCATTGTTTTCCGTCACTCCACACATGAAGGGATGCGCATTCGGCATCCGTCATTGTCGATGGTCTCTGCAACACTTTGGTTGCTTCTTTGAAATTTATTGGTTTCATATCTTTGCAATTTTACATTAAAAAATCAAATTCGACTGCAAAGATAAAGCGATGTATTATAATAATACACCGCTTTTCAAAAAAGATATTATTTATTTTTCAACATTTCACCGGTTTAACCCTAATCGGCAACCCGGAAAACACCCATGCAAGAAGGGCGGCATCCCTTGATTCTTGGTTTGTTCGCCCCTTAATCGGCATAAAACTCTTGATTTCCTCATCCGTGATTTTGCGGTCTTTGCCATTCCAACACTTGAACAATGGAAGGTGTTCCACCACCTTCAATCCATAGGAACGCGCCATTTCGCAAATCAAGATTCCGGTTTGGTGGTTCTGCCCTACCGAATACCCCTTTGCGGCGATGACGTTCTTCGTGTCTCTTATGCAAAGATGCCAATTGTTCTTGCCTTTTATCCATGATGCTTCAACAACCACCGTGATTTCCACGTCCCGGCAATTCTGATCATACGACAACGCGCGAAACCTTTCAACGATTTCGTGAAAAGATTTCGCGGTTGTCTCCACTTCCTTTGTGTTCACTTTAAGAACACAATACCCCGACTTTTCGATGTCGGGGTCAATTCCAATGATGATTTTTTCCATGCTAGAAAGGCAAATCATTATTGTTTCCAGTTCCGGCGGCGGTCGTTCCGGTCGTTCCTGCGGTCGTTCCCTGCGCGTTTCCGGCGTTCTCGTTGCTCTTCATGCCGCAAAGGTTCACTTCGTTGGCATACATGTTCAAACCGACTTGCGGCGTTCCGTTCTTGTCGGTGTATGCCTTTGGCACAAGACGACCGCGGACGAATATCTTGCATCCACGTTTAAGATATTGGGTCAAGCTGCCGCCGTCACCATACCAAAGAACCGACACCCATGTCGTTGTTTCCACGTTCACGCCGTTTGCGTCCTTGTGCTTCTCTGAATGTGCCACGTTGAATGACACATACTTCTTTCCGGAAAATTCCTTGATTTCGGCATCATTGCCGATGTTTCCGATAACTTCAATCTGTAACATGATCAATATGAATTTAAGAATTAATAATCTTTGTTGTGAAGGTATGGTCTTGTCTCATTGTACTTCATCTTTTCCTCGATGAAGAAGAAGATGTCGATGCCCAACGACTTTGACCATCCGATGATGTAATGAACCGCGAATGCGATGCGCTTCTCAATCGCGATTGTTTCCTTGCACAAGCCCTTGCACAATCCGAAGGCGTTGTCGGTGAACTTGAACTTCTCGAATGCTCTGTAATAGCGACAAGGGCGCATCACCGTGAAGTTGATACCCAGTTTCCCGGCAATGTCGAAAAGATAGATGGCAACGTCCGAAAGTTCATCTTCGACCGAATCCTTGATGAAACGGCGGAATGCGCGTTCCTTATCCTTTGCGTCTCTATATTCAGAAAGGCGCGCGTGCTTCTTGTCTCTGTCTGCTTCGACCGCTTCCGCAATCTCTGCAATCACCAACATCAAATGGTGTTGGTTGTTTCTCTCCTTTTCCCACCATCCATGTTTGACGGCGTTCTCATGTGCTTGCGTTGCAAGACTGTTTAAATCTACAATTCTCATTTCTTTGTTCTTTTTATATTGTTTATATTTGCCCGGTTACAATTTATCGTCAATCTCGAAGTTTATTGCTGCTACGTTCTTTTGAAGGATTCGCAACGCTGCTTCGATATGTTCATTCTTATCAATTACATCATTTCCGCAATACGCATCCATACATGCTTGCAGCTTCAAGATTAAAGGATTCTGAATGCTCTTCGTCTTCTTCTGAATCTTGGTTGCAATCAAGGCATCCATGCGCTTGTTGTGTTCCGCGATGAACTTGCACATCAATATTGAAATGTAGGCATCCGTTCTCATTTCGGCGTATGGATCATCCGGGAACTGCTTGCGGTATTGGTTTTTCACGCAATACCACAAGATGGTGAAGTCATTTTGATGAAGTTTGCAGAACTCTTCCGTCTGCACTTGGATGCGGCGAATGTGAAGCACATCCAAATCCTTCTTCAACAATGAGTTGTATTCCTCTCGAATCTGCTTCACAACGCGTGTCAACTTCTTTGTCTCGGAAATGTGAAGGTCGGCGCATTGCTTCATCACCTTGTCGGCATACATCCATGCGATGTGTTCAATCACAAGCGGTACGAATGCAATCATCATGTTCTCTTCCCATGTGAAGGTGTTGAGCATCTTTCGCGTTGATTCGCGGACATCCTGCTTGAATTGCTCTTCCGTATTGTATGCAAGTGACGCGCGTTTCTTCGCCTTTGCCATTTCAGAAGGAACTATTTGTTCCGCCTTCTTCAACACATCGTAATCAATGCCGTTCTCCATTGCAAGTTTCATCAACTCCGGATCAATTGGATTTTCCACCTTTTCCGGATTCTTTTGAGGAACTTCCGGGTTGTCGTTTTTATTGAACACGGATTCCCCTTTCGAGAAATCAAGAACCTCTTCCGGGGTCTTGTCTTCTTCCTTGCCCTTGAAGAAAGGGCAAGTACTTGTTTCGTGCGCTGCATGGAAACTTCTCTCGTTGATTTCCATGATTCCGGCGGCTTGATGCTCAATGTCGCGTTGTACGGCACACTTATAATTTGGGTATCTGTCAAGTTTGGCGTTGTACCACACCGCCTTTTGACAACGGCAACAATTTCTTTCTTGCCACATCATCAAACCCGAACCATTCTTGAAGCATGGCTCACTTGTAACTTTCATTGTCATTTTCTAGATGTATTTAATAAAACTATTATTTTTTTAGAATGCAATATTGAAATCCTTACCTTTCAAGGTAGGACGTTTCTTCAAGATGAAGTTTATCAACTCTTCATAGTTGATTGGGAAAAGCGGACAATACTCAAATGCAAGGGTGCAAATGAAACGTCCGTTCAACATGACATCGAAGACAAATTCCTTGAATCCTGCTTTCGTTCTCTTCTTCATTTCAACAATACTTTCTTTTTGAAGGCTTCACCGCCGCACCAGTCGTGGCTTTCCTTCTTCTCATTATAGAAACAACACTTTCCGACAAATTCTCCTTTGAAGTTGATGCAACGTTCACACGACTTCGCATTTCTCAAAGTTGCATCCGCGATGGAAACGTTTGCCTTCGGATCAATTGCCTTGTTCTTTCGGATTGTTGCTCTTCTGTAAAGCGCGGCGAATCGGTTGAAAGCCTTGCTTTCCTTGATGTCGTACTCAGAATCGAAATAACGTGAATCCGTTGCGTCCGTCCACGTCTTGATGATTTTGTTTGCTAATCTGATTTTCATTGTTGCGATATTTAATGTTATTTGAACTTAATCACGATAAACTCCACACCTACCCATTCATCCGGGCACAAGCCTTTCTTTGCTTCCGCGATGGTGATGTTCTCGATTTCCTTCTCGATGCTCTGTCGTGTCTTGGAATAACCCTTGAAGAATCGAACGTGCGTGAAGTGGATGAACCTTGCGGTTTTCTTTTCAAGCAATTCTTTGAACTTGGCATTGCTGATAAATATGTCAAAATCCGGGCAAATGCTTACTTTGCGGTATTCTTCACAACCTTCGGGTTTTGCTTCGACAAGACGGTTTATCCAATACGCCTTTATTGTCCGGTATTCTTCGTTCTTCTCACCGGATGCAATCATGTCATACCATTTGTTGGAGACAACGAGATTCAAAACTTTCTTTTCCATAAGCTATTTATTTTTAAGACATGGGCAACTTGCGGAATGAGTGCAACAAGTTTCGCCGTTGTCCGTTACGAATATAATATAATCATGCCCATTTGAAACGACCGTGATTGACTGCCCTTTCAAGTGATTCTCTTCTTCACCCTGATTGTATGTCCAACAGAATAAGGCATAAAGCCCAATCCCGGCAATGACATAAAAAACAAGGTTCACCAGCAATGTTGCGAACGTGTCCATAACTCGCAAAAACTTTCTTTCCATACGCTATTTTTTTAATGTCTAATATTTATTAGAATAAACTTGGTTGAATAGGGCGGTTCAAAACTTTGTCTTGCGCCAACTTGAAAAAGTCCTTTTTTATTTCAAATCCGTATGCGCGCCGCCCAAGTTCATTTGCTGCATAAAGCGTTGAACCACTTCCGGCACACGGGTCAATGACTACATCGCCGGGGTCGGTGAATATGCGAATAAGGTATTCCAACAATGGAACTGGCTTTTGTGTCGGGTGAACCTTTGGCGTTTTCGTGTCACGTACCCAATCAATGCAATTGAACACCATTCCACCACCAACGGCATTATTGTTGAACTTTGGCAACTTATCGCGATATAGCAACACACCATATTCACAATTTCCAACAACTCGCATATTGGCTTTCAATACCTGTGCGGAAAAGTTCTTTCGGAACACAAGGTTGATGTAATGGTTGAACCCATATTGCTTGCCAAGTTCAATGTATTTGAATTGTTGTTCAAACTCGCAAAACACAATCATGCAAGGTGCTTTCCCGGATTCCTTTGGCTCTTTTATAAGCATTTGCGAACAAAAGTGCATAAATTCCGCCGGGCGAAAATCCTTGTCGGTGTCGAAAAATTCCTTTCCGGCTTTGTCGGATTCCCCATTCTTATTGTCACCGTCAATATACCACGATGGATTACTTGCGTATGCGTTCTTTCCAAGGTTATATGGCGGGTCGGCGATAATCAATTGCGCCTTTGGGATGCCATACACCTTGAAATTTTGGAAATGATCATTGAATAATTCAACTTTGTTCATAATATTATATTTTTATAATTTGATATGAAAATAATAGCGCGTTCAACTTTCTTCTGCAAAATTGGATTCATTTTCGTATCTTTATTGTTTAACACTTAATTATTAATCTTCGGGATCACTTCTTCCTTGTCTCCGAATCCGAAATGAATTTCCTTGAAGGCAAGGTGAAGGACATAATACATTCTTCCGGTCACATACAAGACGGCAAAGTTGAAGGAAATGTCCGTTCCGTCAATTGTCAATGTAGGAAACGGCGTTGCCGCCGAATCAATCATCGACATGATGTCGGTGTCACACCTTTCGGTGAAGGTTTCCTTGATGGATTCCATCAGTTCGGAAAACAATTCTTCGCCAATGGCATTCTTAATCTTGGTTTGGTTTCTTAATGCAAATCTCATTTTCCTTCTCCTTGATTATTTGGGCGCACTTTTCAGCCAGTTCGCCAAATTCCCTATTATAGACTATCTCATCGTTGTACTTCTTCAAGTAGTGCAACATTGTCGTATGGTCTCGGTGAACATACCTTGATATTGCCACCAAGCGCATCTTGAACTTGCGGCAATGGTAAACAAACAACATCCTTGCATAACATCTTTCACGACACCGGCTCTTCTCGGAAAACTCCTCGATTGTCAATCCGGTGACTTGCGAGACCGCATCTTCAACAAGTTCGGCGATTTTGCGGTTTGCGTTGTCCGAAACGATGTCTTGGTACATTACCGGCATTCCCAGTTTCCGGGCGATTGTGCGTTCAATATCCGCCTTCTTTGACTGTCTCCAGTTGTCGAGCATGAGAACACCATCACACCCGGCAAGCGTTTCAACCTCTTGCCCCAACCTTTGCGCGAACGTTCCGGATTCCGGATCATCCGTGAAGGATGGAACAACCGGTTCAAGGTTCAAGGATTCAAGAAGGCTTGCGGCGTTCAAGAATTTCTCTCGGACATCTTGCGGTTTCAAACCGATTTGTTTTCCAATTATAAATATCTTCATGTCAAGTTTAAGTTTGTTATTTGTCTGTTTGCCTTGAAGGTGGTTACACCATGTTCGTGTTCCACATCTTGCGGCGGTCACGACCCTTGATTTCAAGGTTATTGCACATCTGATTCAATCTGCTTGCAACGCGGTCGCCGTATCTCTGAATCAGCTTTTCGCCGCCCATCTTCAAGTTTGTCGTGATGAAGGTTAGTTCGTCCGAACAATCGCCGCGGTATTCCACAAGCTGCCTTATTACGTCAAGGCGGTTTCCCATGTATAGGGATTCCGCCGGCTCTTGCCCGAAATCTTGTATTCCCAACATCGGCATCTTCTTGAACCCAATGATTGAACCGGTTTCAACATACTTGTCGCAAATGTCATCGGCGCGGGCAATGTTCCATATCATAGGACGCGGACGTTCATCATCAGCAAAGGAAATCCCGAAATTGCGTGCCATGGAATATGCAAGCATGATTTCAAGACACCACGATTTCCCGCTTCCGGTGTTGCCTGCAAGATAGATTCCCTTTCGCAAGTCTCCGGGCATCTGTTGATGCGTGAAGGGATTGATGCACATGAACTTTTCATCCCCATGACACCATCTTATAAAGTTCTCGTATGCAAAGCGGTTCTCGGAATCAATCACGAATCCCGGATTCCTTGCCTTTCCGATGGCTTCAACAAGTTTCAATGAACTCTCGATGTCGTAATCTTTGCCGGTATATCGGTAACGCGTGAAGTCGTTGAACAATCCGCGTTGTTTCGCGGCATTGATGATTTTTGAAATATCCGGCATTTCGTCCTTCACTTGCTTCTCAATGCCGTTTTCTGTTATTGTCTTTTTCAGTTCCATTCGTCATTGCAATTTTTATTGATTAAACTTTGTTGTGCGGGCGTTGTTGCCCTTCCGCCGGAATATCCGGATTGCTTGCGTTGCCATGTAGCGACCGCCGCTCTCCATTTCTGCATTTTGTTCTTGCCAATCATCCATCCCTTGGATTCATAGAAGGCAACGAATTGTTCTGCATCAACCGAATACCCCTTTTCCTTGACGTATGCGGCAACCTCTTCAACCGTTGGCGGCTTGAAATAGGTTCGTTTCTTCTGTTCTTCCGGCTTCGGAACATCTTCCGGAACATCCGGTTTCTGTTCTTCCGGTTGCTCGAACAAACTCAATTCCTCTTTTGCCGGTGGATGGCTTGCGGTTTTCCGGGATTCCGGATTTTCCGGTTTCTCCTGCTTCCTGCTCCATCTTTGCCTTGACGCGGCTTTCCGGGCATCCGACACCTTCTTCGTGTTATCAATCGTTTGCCGAATGCGAACCGACCAAAACAAATTTCCGTCATTCTCAAACAAATCGAAATCATTGATAACACTTTCGACAACCTTGAAGTCGGTGAAATAGGCAACCGAAATGTTTCTAGCAATATCCAAAGGCAACTCACCGCCGTTTTGGTATAACATTTCAACGATTATCCAATAAACGCCGATTCCAACCGCACCATGCTTGGTGATTACGCTCTGCAACTTGATGTCGTTGCGTGCGTTATAATCATGTCGAAAATACGATTTCTTCATTGCTTTTAAATTGTTGATGGAATCCCCGGAAAGAACCGAATGAGATTATTTTTGTTTTATGATTCCGGGGATTCCAGTTGTTAACGATTACTACTCTTCAAGGATTGCGATGTTTGGCGCAATCTCCTTGATCTCTTCCAACTCTTCGTCAATCGCCTTGTCGCGGATTGCTTCAAGGCTCTCGTTTGCACCCGGTGAAAGAAGAATGAAATGCACCTCGCGTCCGTTCACTTGCGCGAATGTCTCTATCTCCAAATCTTCCGCCGGATGTCCCTTGAAGATAGGGATGCGAATCTTGAATGATGGTGGAAGGTTGGATTCCACGACTTGCGAGAACGAATTTGTGCGGCTTCCGTTGGCATCAACACCTTGGTTCGCCTGCTGATTGATGGTTGCTTCATAGTGCATCAGCTTAGAAACCAAAAGCAAGTTCTCGTTCTTGTCAACAAAGAAGGCGCGGTTCATCTTCAAGAACAAACCCAACTGTTCCGGTGTCCAAACCTTGCTTCCTTCATTGATGCCAAACTCAAGGAACTTAGGGTTCACGGACAACTTCGACATGACCGTTCCGCGTTCGTACTCATCATCCTCGTTGATGACAAGTTTGATTGTAATCTTGTCGCGGTTCACGATGATGTGTGAACGTTCCTGCTTGAACTGACCGGTGTTGATGCGCTTCTTCAAATATTCCTGCACAACGCCAATCACGCCGGTGATGTCTGTCTTGACCGGTGCTTTCGGTTCAAGCTGCTTCACCGCTGCACCCTCACGAATAATCAACTCCGCCTTGTTAGTTCCTTCGGCGAAATTCAACACTAACTTTTCATTTTCCATTGTTACTTTGTATTATGATATTACACAATTATCTTTTTACTCTATTACTTGCCTTCTGTTCCGGTGGCTTCCAAATGTGTTCCGCCAACGGCGCGCATGTCACTTTGCGGGAACAAATACGCTTGAAGTTCATCCGCGGTTGCTTGTCTTGTCTCAACCAAATCACCATCGTCATTGTAGAATGACGTTGTTCGGGTTTCGGCATCGGTGAACATGTAGCAATCTTCGGTCACAAGTTTCGCCTTGCTTCGGATGTTGCCAATCATTTCCTTGCGCTTGCTCTGCAAAGGATCAATCTCCAGTTTGAACTCCTTGATGGTGCTCTTCTTCTTGTCTTCAAGCGCGTCAATCTTGTCGCACACCTCAACAAGTTTTTCCTTATACTGCTGCAACTCTGCCGGTGTGAATTTCTTTGAATAAGACTTCTCAATCACCTTGTCGCAATTGTCCTTCAAGAAGGCGATGCGTTCCAACTTGTTCTTGCATCCCTTCATTACTTCCTTCATGTCCATAACTTATATACTTTAATCGTTCAACAAAAATACCTCATTATACAAATCCACATACTTCTTTCCGAACTCTTCGGCGCGCGATTCCGATTTGAAGCAAAGCCGAGAACCGATAATCGTAGTCGCATCCGAAGCCGTACTATACGTATCCGCACAGACGAACCCCGCAGATTCCACCTCATATTTAAACCACGGATAATATTTCCATTGTCCTTTGTTCGAGAAATCCGGTACGAAACCATCCTCTTTGTTCCACTTTTCGGCGATGGTGAACAACTTATTGAGTGCAATCAACGCCTTGATGTGTCGCGGATTTGCGTTTCTGATAAGTTGCGCCAACGAATCAAAGTGCTTCGCGGCTTCATCCGATGTCACATTGAAAGAATCCAGTTTCTCTCGGGCATCCTCGAAATCCTTCTCGATGTCGTTGTCTTCCTTCTTCTCCTCAACCTCGACAACATCCATCGTGAAATCGAACGGCGACAAACCTTCCTCTTCTGTCAATCCGTATGTATCATTGTAGTTGTCAATCTCCTCGTTCATGGCTTCGATGGCATCAACCTTTGCATCGAAAAGGTTTTCAAACTTTATCTTGTCTGAATCCTTGCAAACTAACTTATATTTCTTCATATTCTTAAACTTTAAAATGGTTCTTTATTAAATTCTATATTCATGCCCTTGGCGGCGATGATGACGTTCTTTCCGGTAACTTCCACGACTGCCTTCTTGAACTCGCTTGCGTTGCTATTATTCGCCGAAAGGTGAATCAGAAGGATGTTGTTCACACCGCTCAAATCATTCGCCTTCAATGTCTCGATACATGTTTCAAGGCTCATGTGGCTTTTTACGGTTCTGTTTCTCAACTTTTCCGGAACAACGCCGCTTGCGATGTTGGCATCAAGGATGTTGATGTCGTAATTGCATTCCAACATGATGTTGCTCAACCCCATGAAGGTTTGCTCCAAGTAATATGTGTCGGTGGCAAACAATACCGTGCCGGTTTCCGGATGATTAATCAGATAACCGAAAGGTTCGGCGGCATCATGTTTCACCTTGAACGGCATCACCTTGAAGTTGCCGAAGGAAAACGACTTCAACGCTTCCACACGCTTCACAAGATGGTTGTCGGACAACTTCAAGGCATCCGCCGTTCCCTTCGACATGGCAACCGGGATGCAATACTTCAACGCTTCCGGAATGCCCTTCGAGTGATCACCATGTTCGTGGCTGACGATGCAACCGGCAATCCTGCCAACATCGAAGTTCATTCCTTCAAGTACCTTGCGGAAGGAAACGCCGCATTCAATCATCAACGTTTCCTTTCCGTTGTCTAGAAGATAGCAATTGCCGGCGGAACTGCTTCCGAGAATCTTCAATTCCATGTCGTTCACGCCTTAGAATCCCGGATTGTCTTCATTATTCTCGCCTTCCGGCTGATTGCCGGCGGCGGCATCCTCACCAGTACCGGCGGCATTCCCGGAATCTCCGGCATCCTTGATTTCCCCGGTTTCGGTGTCAACAACGCCCATCGTTCCCGGATTGTCACCTTCCGGCGCACCTTGGTCGAAACCGATTGCGGTTTTGTTGGCGTTGGCATCCTTTTCTTGTCTCACCTCATCTGTGACATCGGTGTAATCAATGTTCTCGCGCAACTCATGGATTTCTTGATTCTCTTCCACGGTACGCATACCCATTGAGATTTCCGGTGCATAAACGGATGTCCACCATGACGCGGCGCGGTACATCAACATCTGCTTCGGCATTGTCTGCCATTTTGAACCGCTCTTCATGTACCAACCTTCTTGAATTGCCATTCTGATTGAAATCGGCGATGATTCAAGAACATCATCCGACCCCTTCTTCTTGGTGAAGGCAACGCAAACCAAATCTTCAACGTTCGTTCCGTCGAACTCCTTCTTCTGTGCTTCCTTGCGATGGGCATTCGGATTCCAAACGTAATCGGTATATTCAATCTTTCCCAAGTTGCCGTTCTTGATGAACTTGAACTGCAAAGGCTCGAATCTGCCGCAAGTGTTCACGGTGGCAATGAGGAACTTTGCCGACCATGAAGGGCGACCATAGATGACAACAAGGTTCTGCATCACCATCAAAGGGCTTGCACCGATGCGGTTTGCCACTTCAAGTGCAATCATGCAGTTGGCAATTGCCTTGTTCTGTGCGGCGGCGTTCTCCTGCTGAATCGCTGCAATCTGTCCTTCGTTAGCCCCTGCCGGAATCATCTTCAACACCGGTTTGTAAGAATCCGGCACAAGGTCACTCGAAGCGAACATCTTGGAAACTCGCTGCATTGTCTCAAACTGAACCGGGTCGAAAAAGTTGAATGCGACCGGCATGACATTTTGGTTGGATGTCTGAACCACACTTTTGTTCTGTTCCATTGTTTCGATGTTTATTATTTAACTACAATCTCTTTGTCGTGCGAAACGACAAGGTTTATTATCTGACTATCTGTCGGGATCAAGTTGTTCACGGATTCGCGGGAATCAATGAAAATCGGCGCGCTCACGTTGTAGAATCTGCAAAGGGCGTTGATGATGTCAAGACCGGCGTTGATTCTTCCGGCGGTGTTGGCTACAAAGAACGGAATGCCGTTCACAAGCGGAACGCATGTTTCAACCGCGTTTCCTTCAAGGGTGTAATCATACAACTTGAAGGTGACGTGCGTGAACAATCCGTTGATGCGTTTCTCGCATTCGTTGATTTTCGCCTTGGTGAAACCTTCCATGATGAACTCTTCCTTCTCGTATTCCGCAATCTTAGCCGCAAGTTTCTTTCCGGATTCTTCCAGTTCACCGATTGCCTTGTTGCCCTTCTCGATGGTGTCCTTCGTTGCAAGTTCCGCGCGCTTGTTGTCGCGTTCCTCGACCAACTTGCGCTTTTCCTCGTTCAATGCGGTGTTGTCAACGTTCGGCGAAGTTCCTTCCTTGGCAATTGTCTTGTGGATCTCTTCGTACTCGTTCTTTAACTTCACCCATTCCTCGATGGATTCCGGCTTCACCTCTTCCGGCTCAACTGCCGCACCGAGACCGTTCAACTTGGCAACGGCGTTGTCTGATTCCGCCTTGGCATCATCCAATGCCTTCTGTGCATCGGCGATGGCTTTCTTGGTTTCGGCAATGCTCACATCAACCTTGGCAACGAATCCCTTGTATTCCTGCCCCTTGGCGGTGATGCGGCTCTTCTCTTTCTGAACCTCTTCCTTGAAACTCTGTTCGGCGGTGGCAATCATGTGTTCCGGCAATGGCTGACCGCAATGAGGACAAATCGTTTGTCCGGTGTATGTGCGTGCGTTCTCCTTATGCCACATATTGCGCAAATCTTCCATCTTCGCCACATATTCGGCGCGCTTGCCTTCATGCTGCTTCAACTCTTCTTTGAGCAATGAAACCTTGCGTTCTGCTGAAGTGATGGCGGTTTTCGCTTCATCAACCTTCTGTTCTGCTTCGCGGCGTTCTGCATTCTTCTTGAATGCGGCTTCCTTGGCGGCTTGCTTGGCATTGAACAAAACGTTGCTCTGCTTGGCAAGGATGGCATTGCACTCATCCTTCTTCTTGCGCTCTGCTTCATAAACCTTGCGTTCTGCTTCCGCCTTGTCTTGAAGTTGGGTGTCAATATCAAGAATCTTTGCATCCAGTTCCTCGATTTTCTTCTCGATGTCTTCCCAAACAAGAACCGGCGGCATCAACTTCTGTGTCTGATCAATGCGCGGCTGAATCTGTTCCAACTCATCCTTCGCCAATTTCTTCTTGGCGGCAACCTCTTTCTTGTAACCTTCCATGTCCTTACCGACAAGTTTTGCAAGAAGGGCGGTGTATGCTTCGTTACCTTCTGCAATCTCCGAATCGCTGATTGTACCGGCAAGGGCGAAAAGCTGCTCGCGCTGCTTCTGCCATGGCATGGACGCGAAATACAAGGGATTCGTGATAATCTTGAAGAGACCATCATCCACGATTCCGTTCACGTATGCCTTGTATTTCGTAACCGGCATCGGAACATCATTCACGGCGCATTCGGTATGGTTTCCCTTGAATATCTGTTCCATCTGTCCGCGCGGCTTCACCCAATCCTCAACAAGGGCGCGGCGCAACTTGATGACCTCACCATCAACAACCAGTACTCCGGTGACTTCTGCATTTACATGCTGCAAGGGCTTACCATCAACGATTGTCTTGATTTCGTAATCCTTGCGTTCCATGACATCCTTGCCGAAAAGAAGCCACATGAAGGCATCGAAATGTCTTGACTTGCCAAGACCATTGTCACCCATGATGGAAGTTTCCTTCGCATCAAATTCCGTTGTTCTGTTCTGTTCACCCCTAAAATTCACAAGGGACAAACTCTTAAGAATGATTTTTTTCATATCTTTTGTAAGTTATATTAAATAGATTCATTACTTTTCGCTAGCGACAAAGCCAAATCCGCATCAACGGTTATCATCCTGCCGCATTGCGATATTGCCTTGTTGATAACTCCACTTTTCTTTATCCGGTTTGCCGTTGTCGTGCTGCAATTGAACAATTGCGCTATTCCGGCGATTCCATATACAAAGCGTTTCTTCGTTTCCTCTTTCTCGCTTTCCTTCTTCCGGGCATCACCTTCCGTGGATGATGATGTTTCTGCGATGGATTGTTTGAGCAAGGCAAGAAATTCACCCGCCGTTAACTGAAACAATGGCTTCTGCAAATCTAGTTCGTTCATTGTAGGATGGCTTTAAATGTTATTCTTCATCCGGGACGTGGATTTCACTTGCCATCTTGACGGAAACCGCAAGATTCGCGGCGGTTAGAAGGAACAACAAGAACGATGCTTCACATGCTGCCAACGCTCCAAAGAATGACAACACAACGTAAGCCACCGACAAACGTTCCTTGACTGACAACTTCATCAATCCACTCTCGACCCAAAAAATTCTCTTGATTTCTTTCATTGTTGCGAAATTTTAAATTGTTAGTTACTAAAACCGAATGTTGCGGTGTCCGGCTCGTTCTTTCTCGACCTTCGCGCCCTGCTGCAAACCCTTGTCGTGCGAACCCTTGCGTTTGCCATCTGAACTTGTTGTTCCATCCCGATGATTTCCGGAATCAGCAACGCAAGAAGGATGATCGCCATCAACTTCCGTTTAAGCGGTGAAAGGCTGAATGGAATGTGAAAGGACGTGCAAAACCACCATGCGGACAATTCGGTTGCCTTCGTTACACCCACCTTCTCGAAGATGTTCCGGCAATGATTCTCAACGGTTCTTTCGGAAATGAAGCATCGTGCGGCGATTTCACACTTGCTTGCACCCCACGCCAATAATTCGGCGATTTCCGCTTCCCGCTTGGTTAGTTTCACATCTGTGTTCATGTTTTACACTACGCCCCAAACTTCCTTGATTCCATACTTGGCGAATGTCTCTTCAATGGCTTTTGCTTCTGAAACCTTGGGTTCAACATTGCCCTTTACTCTGTTTAGGAATGCCATTCGTGAAGACAATCCCAACTTCTGCATAAGTTCTTTCTTGACCTTTTGGATGTCGCGGTTCTTGACTTGCGACCATCCCAACTGAAATGCGAATTGTTCTTTGCTCATTGTATTCTTGATTTTGTGGGCGACACGATGCCGCCCGGATTCAACATTCTTCTGTTACTCGCAATTGAGGAAGCGAACGGAATCATTCTTCGTTTTCTCGTTCTGTGCCATCCAACCCATGTCGTATGCCCAACCATCATCGTTGCGATTGTACCGAAACCATTTGTCATAGATGCCGGATTTGCAATCTTCCATGCCCTTGACGTAATCATGTCGAAGTTGCTTCATGGTTTCCTTCTGTCGCTCTTCGACTTCATTTACCAATTCTTCAAGTTTCATATTGTTGCGACTTTTAATGTTAATAATTCAAATTTAATTTTGCGTATTCGGATAAATGACGTATTTTTGCTATTTGATAGCATTCAAAAAATGCTTATCTTTGCAGTACAATAGTATTGTTTCCGTTTACGGGTGCAAAGATACACATTTATTGTGTAACTTCCAAATAAAAAGTACACAAATTGTGTCTGTATTGTGTTAAATATTTTAAAAAATAACTTAATATTCTGATTATGAGTACAATAGACATTCGCAAGATTAGAACTGAATCCGGGCTTTCTCAAAAGGATTTCGCCAAAAAGATAGGTGTTCATTGGAGAACCATCCAAAATTGGGAGAAAAACGGCGGTGTTCCGGAATCGGAATACACAAAGGCTTGTGCGTTGCTTGAACACAAAAGTACACAAAACAAGACACAAACACAAATCAAACCGAACAAGTACTTTGGCGGCGAATCCTGCGAGCAACTGGAATCCGCGACCATCGTTCCGTTGATTCCAATATCAGCTCAAGGCGGGTCATTGAACGACTTCACCGCATCGGTGATGGAATATGAATGCGAGAAAGTATTGTCGCCAATCCGTGATGTTGATTTCGCGATGACGGTCTCCGGGGATTCCATGTCGCCGGAATACCCTTCCGGATGCCAAGTGCTAGTGAAGCGAATCAACGAACGCGCCTTCATTGACTGGGGAAAGGTTTTCGTGCTTGACACCATCAACGGAACAATCATCAAGAAACTCATGCCGGTGGAAGGTGATCCGGAAAAGGTGACTTGCGTTTCCATCAATCCGGAATATCCATCGTTTGAAGTCGGATTCGAGCACATCCGGGGTGTTTATCGCGTGTTGATGTGCATGTCTTTGAAATAGTGAAAAAGGGGTCGAAAAAGGGTCGATGATGCAATTGCATACAAAAAACGATGCAATTGCATACTTTTTTCGATGCAATTGCATATTTCCTAATATAATAAGGTGGAAAATGATGCAATTGCATACTTTTTTCGATGCAATTGCATTCACTTGCAATTTTTGAAAGAAAGAACGAAAAAAAGAAAAGAAAAATTTCCCCCAAACCCCTTTATAAAGAAAATAAATAAAAGAAAGAAATAAAGCTCTCTCAAAACGCGTGCGCGAGAAATCGAAATTTTCACCGTAAAAATCAAAAATTAAACGTAAAAACATGGAAGAAAAGAAAAAAGAAAAGAAAGTTGAAATGAAAGAAATCCGCGTTTCCGAATACTACGGAAACACAAAGTACTACAACGTCATGCCATCGGCGATTTTCGATGCGCTTGAACTTGCATACTTGAAGGGCGAAGAAACTTGCAAGGTAGCCGCAAGCGACTTCGACAAGATGGAAAGTGACTACCAACAAGTTTAAAATGCTGCAAGAATGAAGAAAGTCATCACGCATGAATTGTTGTCCATCCAACGCCGTTTCTTCGATGTGCTTGACATCCTGCTTTCGTCCGGGGAGATCAAAGGCGGCTTGAAAGGATTCTGCGAACTTGCCGGATTGAACCGCGTGAAGTACTCGCACATACGTTCGGCGTTGGATGCGCCATTGGAAGAACGCCCGAATGGTCAAAGTTACCGGGTCATCGACATCGAAGCCCTTTCGTTCCTCTGCCGCGAATACCGGGTATCTTCCGACTGGCTTCTTCTTGGGCGCGGTTCGATGTTCGTTCAACCCACCACCCGAAGAAGGAAGAAGAAGCCCGAAAATTGAGAAACGCGAACTTGCGCAAAGTTACGCGAAGTTTACGCGAAGTTGAATAATAAACATTAAAACGCAACAATGCACATCAAAAGAAGCATCCGTTTCATCCTGCACAACCGAAAGGCGGCATCCGGCAATGAAGACGGCAAGGAAAAGCCGCTTGCCATCCGCCTTCGCGTATCATTCAACAGAAACACGCTAGATGTCGCAACCGGAATGTTCTGCCTTCCCTCTGACTGGAACGGCAAAACATACCGGGTAAATGACACCGACACCGAAGCGGAATCCAAGAACCGCGTGATTGACGATTACGCGCACACGATGGAAGACATCTTCATCCGGTATGAACTGATAGAAAAGCGAATCCCCACCGCCGGCGAACTGAAAGACTTATTCCGCGACATGATGGGGAAACCGCGCATCAAAGTTCAAACGCCCGAAAATGATCTCTTTGAAGTCTTCGACAAGTTCACGGAAAGTTGCGGGCGAAAGAATCAATGGACGAAAGCCACCTTTGCCAAGTTTGAAGCGGTGAAGGCGCGCTTGAAGGATTTCGATGCCAATCTTGCCTTCAATGCCATTGACGATGAAAAGATGAACGAATATCTTGAATATCTCAACCGGAAGAAGATGCGGAACACCACCATTGCGAAGAACATTTCGTTCGTGAAGTGGTTTTTGCGTTGGGCGGAAATGTACGGTTATTACTCCGGACACGCCCACAAGTCATTTAAACCGCGCTTGAAGGGCGTAAATGGTGACGGACATGAAATTATATACCTAGACCAAAAAGAACTCCACACGCTTCAAAAATACGTGCCTACGGCAAACAAACAATACCTTGGGCGCGTCCGAGATGTGTTTCTTTTCTGCTGCTTCACCGGTTTGCGCTATTCTGACGTTGCAAAACTCACCCATGCGGACGTGAAGGAAGGCTTCATCGACATCGTGACAAAGAAGACCGTTGACGGCATCCGGATTGAACTCAACAAGCATTCACAAGCCATCCTCGACAAATACAAGGGCAAGGAATACAAGGGCGACAAGGTTTTCCCGGTCATATCGAATCAGCGCATGAACGAGTACTTGAAGGAACTTTGCGAAGTTTGCGGCATCGACACGCCGACCAAGGTTGTTTATTTCTTGGGCAACGAACGAATCGAAGAGACCTATCCGAAGTTTGCGTTGGTGTCCACCCATTGCGGAAGGCGCACATTCGTTGTCAACGCGCTTCGCCTTGGCATCCCTGCCGAAGTGATCATCCGTTGGACGGGACACGCCGATTACAAGTCGATGAAACCCTACATCAAGATTGTCGATGAATTGAAGAAGTCGGAAATGTCGAAGTTCGATGATTTCTAGTTTTTTCATTTCATGTACGTACACGAAATGTACACGATTTTAAGTGTCATTTTATGGTATTTCGCGGTATTTCGCCGAATGCCCGAAATCGCAAATCACTAGTAAATAGGCGGTTTTGGTTTTTTATGATACGGCGTGAAACCAAAGGTTCTAGTTCCTCCAGCTCCACCCTAGAAACAAAAAGAAGTCGCTGAAGAATCAGCGACTTCTTTTTTTGCATATATGCGCCATTGAATATCCAAACTGCATATATACTATTGAGGATTCTTATTTTCTCAAACTTTCACGGTATTTCAGCGGCGACATGTGGAGATGCTCCCGGACATACTTTCCGAAGAAAGAAGTGTTGGAGAAGCCCAGAATGCCCGAAATTTCCTTAATCGACTTCGTGGTAGAACGGAGATAATAGGTGATGTCGGCAAGGGTATATTCCGTAATCCATTCTATTGCCGTCTTACCCGAATGGCGCTTGCTGATGATGGAGAGATACTTGGGCGTAATGCACAGCTGCTGGGCAAAATATTCTACAGGCTGGTGCTTGATTTCGCTCTGCTGCAACATCTTCAGAAACTTGTCGAAAAGATCACTCGTGCTGGAGACACTAGCATCCTTAGGCAAGCCATCGAGAAGCAGATTGCTCACGGCAAGAAGCGCACTCTTGAGCAGCGTCTCTACGATTTCACGACGATATGGCTTCCAGGAACTGCGGTCGCTGAAAGTAGGGTCGAGACAGAGACGCACCAGATCGGTAAATTTGGTATAGAATACCTGGTCGGTCTCGTTCATCTTCAATACCGACAGCTTGCTGATGTATACGGCACGGTTCCATACCGAGATATTGGACTGAAGGATGTTCATCATGCCATGATTGCTGACGCACATTGCAGTGCCCAAAAAGTCAGACGACACCTCTATGATATAGAGCATGGAATTAGGTGGACTGATAAAAATATCGCCCTTCTCTACTACTACTTCCCGTCCGTTCAGATCAGCCTTCAAAGAGCCTCTGAGACAGGATGCAATCATGTTCATCTGCAACCTCACGGGGTCGGGATTCTGCAAAACCTTGAGATTGTCGATAATCAAGATATCCTCGTCGAGATAGCTAGCACTGATCTCGGCACTCTGAGCAAACTCACCTTCCTCGATGCGCTGCCTTACGTCCTTCTGTTCCTTCATTAATACGTTTTTAAATTCTTCATTCTTCGTTCTTCACTTTCTAGAAAGCTTCCCTGTACTTATTCTCGTCTTTATCCTCGAGCATAGAGAGATAGCTCTGATAGCGGCTGGCTGCGATATAATGCTCCTCTACCGCCTTGATGACCGCACAACCCGGTTCGTGGGTATGGGTGCAGTCGGAGAACTTGCAATCCTGTGAGAACTTGAATATCTCCTTAAAGTAACTGGTCAGCTCTTCCTTCTCGATATCAAAGGTTCCGAAACCCTTGATACCAGGAGTATCTATGAGATAGCCACCTTCCGGCAACTCCAGCATTTCGCTGAAGGTTGTGGTGTGCATACCGCTGTTGTGAGCCTCGCTGATTTCGGCTGTACGCTGTTCGGCATCAGGAATCAGCTGGTTGATGAGGGTAGACTTTCCTACTCCACTGTTGCCGCTGAGCAGCGATTTCTTCTCCTTGATGAAAGAGTGTAATTCGTCAACACCTTCACCTGTGGCTGCCGAAAGTTCAATACACTGGTAGCCGATGGTTTCATAGAGTGTGCGCATCATCTTCTGATAGTGGAGCTCTTCTTCGGTAAGAAGATCGGTCTTGTTGAAGATGATGATGACTGGCACTCTATATGCCTCGGCACCTGCCAGGAATCGGTCGATGAAAGTGGTAGATGTCTGTGGGTAATTCACCGTAACCACAAGCAGTGCCTGGTCTACATTGGCAGCCAGGATATGACTCTGCTTGCTGAGATTAGGCGATTTACGGATGATATAGTTTCGGCGGTCTTCGATGGAAGAGATGAAGGCGGTACCTTCCTGGTTGGTGATGAGCTGCACATAGTCGCCCACAGCCACCGGATTGGTAGTGCGGATGCCCTTCAGTCGGAAATTGCCTTTAATTTTACTTTCAATCAGCTGGCCATCGTCAGTCTTGACGGTGTACCAGCTGCCTGTATTCTTAATAACGAGTCCTCTCATTATCATTTATTAATAATGTTAGCCTAAAAAAGCTATTTTTTTAGACTGTCATGATTTCCTTTTCCTTCTCGTCCATCAAACCTTCGAGCTGCTTGATGTACTTGTCGTGAAGCTTCTGCAAATCGTTCTCAGCATCCTTCTCCAAGTCCTCAGAAAGACCGTCCTTGATGGCCTTCTTCAGTTTTTCCTTGATATCCTGTCGTACATTGCGAACCTCAATCTTGGCACGCTCAGCAATCTTGTTGCACTGCTTAACGAGTTCCTTACGGCGCTCACCTGTAGGCTGAGGGATACCAAGGCGTACGATTTCACCATTGTTCTCAGGAGTGATACCTACGCCACTATCCATGATTGCCTTTTCGATATCCTTGATGGCCTTCTTGTCCCAAGGGCGAATGGCGATGGTACGGGCATCAGGAGTGGTTACGGTAGCCACCTGGTTCAGAGGAACCATACTGCCATAGCTGTTAACACGCACGCCGTCGAGGATAGCCACGTTAGCGCGACCTGCACGAATATGCGAGAGCTCTTCTGCGAGATACATTGCTGCCATCTCCATACGCTCACCTGCAGAATTCAAAGTTTCTTTTACGTCTATCATAATAATATGTTTTTATTTTATTAATTCTAATCTTTTCAATTCTTCGCCCACATAGTTGGTCAGTTCTACGAACTGCTGGATAGTGAGCTGTTCCGGACGCTTGGTCATGATGTCGGTGGTGTAGAAATCCTCACGTGGTGTTACACCAGGGAACATCTGCTTGAGACTCACACGCAACATCTTGCGGCGCTGGTTGAACACGGTCTTCACCAATCGCTTGAAGAGTTTCTCATCACAACCTAGATCGGTCACCTCGTTGCGGGTCATACGGATTACTGCACTCTTCACCTTTGGCGGCGGATTGAACACACCCTCGTCTACGGTGAAGAGATACTCTACATCATACCATGCCTGAATGAGCACGCTGAGGATGCCATATGCCTTGTTGCCCGGCTCGGAAGCCATGCGGAGTGCCACCTCGCGCTGTATCATACCCGTACAGCAAGGAATGAGATCCTTGTAGTCGAGCATCTTGAAGAAGATCTGCGAGGAAATGTCGTAAGGATAATTGCCCGTGAGCACAAACTGCTTTCCATCGAATATTTGGTTGAGATCCATACGCAGGAAGTCCTCTCCGATGATGTTTTCCTTGAGCGTCGGGAAATTCTCATGTAAATAGGCCACCGACTCAGAGTCGATTTCCACTGCCTTTACGGGGCGAGGCTTTTCTACGAGATATTGGGTAAGAACGCCCATACCCGGTCCGATTTCCAGAACAGGTATATTAGGGCAGGCATCCACCGTATCAGCGATGCGCTTGGCTATGTTGAGATCAGTAAGGAAGTGCTGACCTAGATTTTTCTTTGGCTTTACAGCTTTCATACGTTACAAATATATTTTTTGCAAAAATACGATTATTTTTCGAGAAATAGCCCATTGAATACATTTTTTTTAAACTTTTATAGAAAAAAGAGGGAAAGAAATGAGGGGCAAGCGTTTATTTATGCTAAAAATATGCACTTTCGTGCGATATTGACAAGAAAAGTATTAACTTTGCATCTAATTATGGATATAAAGAAGATAGCAAACAACATTTGGAAGGTGGGGCTATCGCTCGTACTGGGTGGTGCCATCCTTTATTGGATGTATCGGGGTTTCGACTTCAAGCAGGTGGAGGACGTGGTGCTCCACAAGATGAGCTGGACCTGGATGCTGCTGTCGTTCCCCTTTGGCATTACAGCGCAGCTGTTCAGGGGATGGAGATGGAAACAGTCATTGGAGCCACTGGGCGAAAAAGCACGCACACATGTAAGCGTGAACTCCATCTTTCTATCATATGCACTGAGTCTCGTCATCCCAAGATCGGGAGAATTTGCACGATGTGCCGTGCTGAAACGATATGACGGCGTATCCTTCCCTAAAGCTCTGGGAACGGTGGTTACGGAGCGAGCCATCGACTCGCTGCTGATACTTCTCATCACCGGAATGGTGTTTCTGATGCAGATACCAGTATTCCTGAACTTCTTTGACAAGACGGGTACCAGCATGGACAGCATCCTGGGAAAATTCACCGCCACGGGCTATTTCGTAACGGTAGTCTGCGGCATCGCTGTACTCATCCTGCTGCACTTCCTGCTGAAGAAACTCGCTATATATAATAAGGTAAAAGCTACGCTGAGCGGACTGTGGCAGGGCATTATCTCACTGAAGGGCGTGAAAAACGTACCTCTCTATATAGCCCTCACGCTGGGCATCTGGCTGAGTTACTTCTTCCACTATTATCTCACGTTCCAGTGCTTTGAGGCGACATCGCATCTCAGTCTGATGTGTGGACTGGTAACCTTCATCGTGGGCAGCATCGCAGTCATCGTACCGACTCCCAACGGAGCAGGTCCGTGGCACTTTGCCGTGAAGACTATGCTCATTCTCTACGGCATCCAGCAGAACGATGCCCTCTTCTTCGTACTCATCGTCCACTCGGTGCAGACACTGCTCGTCATCTTTCTGGGTATCTATGCCTGGATTGCCCTGGCGTTTACGAAGAAGCTAAAAGCGAAGAGTGAAGAGCAAAGAATTCTCTTGCTTTAGGGCGTATGTCCAATTAAACATGAAACATTTAACATTAAAATAAAAATATTATGGCTGACATTAAGAATCTGAGTCCAGTTGAAATCTGGCGCAACTTCGACAAGTTAACACAAGTTCCACGTCCATCAGGACATTTGGGGAAAATTCAAGCTTATTTGCTCAACTGGGCAAAGGAAGCAGGTGTAGAGGCATTCCAGGATGCTGCGGGCAACATCGTAATGCGCAAGCCTGCCACTCCTGGTATGGAGAACCGCAAGGGCGTTATCCTCCAGGCTCACATGGACATGGTTCCTCAGAAAGCACCTGAGAGCAATCACGACTTTGAAAACGACCCTATCGAAACCATCATCGATGGCGACTGGGTTCGTGCTAATCATACTACCCTCGGAAGCGACGACGGTCTCGGCGTGGCTACCATCATGGCAGTCATGGAAGCTAAGGATTTGCAGCACGGTCCGGTAGAGGGTCTTATCACCGCTGACGAAGAGACAGGCATGTTTGGTGCCAACGGTCTTCCTGAGGGCGAGCTGAACGGCGATATCCTCCTGAACCTTGACACAGAGGTTTGGGGCGAGTTCGTCATCGGCAGCGCTGGCGGTATCGACATCACAGCAACACTCGACTATCAGGAGGTAGAGACTGACAAGGACGACGCAGCCGTTAAGGTTACCCTGAAGGGCTTGAAGGGCGGTCACTCAGGCATCGAGATCAACGAGGGCAGAGCCAACGCCAACAAGTGCATGGTTCGCTTCGTACGTGAGGCTATCTCAGAGCTTGATGCACGTCTGGCTTCATGGCAGGGCGGCAACATGCGCAATGCCATCCCATTCCAGGCACAGGTAGTATTGACCTTGCCGAAGGAGAACATAGAGGCTTTGAACGACATGGTAGCCGACTGGAAGGATGAACTCATCGACGAGTTCCAGGGTATCGAGGTAGCAGAGAACATAGAGTTCTTCACAGAGAACGTAGAGACTCCTGCCAAGGAGGTTCCTCAGGAGATTCAGGACAACCTGGTAGATGCCATCTTTGCTTGTCACGACGGCGTACTGCGTATGGCTCCATCTATGCCAGGCATCGTAGAAACCTCTTCAAACCTCGCCATCATCGAGATTGGCGAAGGCAAGGCTGCCATCAAGATTCTGGCTCGTTCCAGCCACGAGTACTACAAGATGTATCTCGCAACCATGATGGAGAGCTGCTTCAACATGGCAGGCATGAAGGTTGAATTCAGCGGTGCATACGGCGGCTGGAACCCTAACCCTAAGAGTGACATCCTGGAGCACGTACTGAAGGTTTACAAGGAGCAGAACGGCAAGGACGGCGTAGTTCAGGCTGTTCACGCTGGTTTGGAGTGCTCTATCATCCTGGGCAAGTATCCTCACCTTGATGTGGTTTCCTTCGGTCCTACATTGCTCAGCCCTCATACTGCAAACGAGCGCTGTCAGATTAGCTGCGTGGCTCCTTTCTGGAACCTGATGAAGCAGCTGTTGGCTGAAATTCCAGCAAAATAAGCAAGCAGAAAATTACAAAAAGATTAAAAAAGAAAGCCGGGAAAGAAATTTCTCGGCTTTTTTGTCCCTTTTCTCAATTAAAATCATTAACTTTGCAGGCGATTTCGCGAGGCTTGTCATACCGTAGTAATATACGTTACAACGACCTTGCACAAGTTTCAATTAATTATTAACAAAAATGGACGATTATCACGCGGAGAATTTCAATAATCAGTAAGGCGTGGAGATTCAGCAACCATAAAGATCGCACCAAGGCGATTCCTCAGGCTAATCTCCATACCTAAACCTTTTATTTTGTGGAGAATAGCAAACAATGAAGACTTTTTGGAATATAGACAAGAAACTGACTGTGCTCAACGAGTGGCAGCCAAATTGCTGGATACAAGTAACATGTCCAACCGACGAAGACCAGCGCCTGCTGGAAGAAGAATTCAAGATTCCTGATTATTTCCTCTCGGACATCAGCGATACTGACGAGCGTGCCCGCTACGAATATGACGACGGCTGGATGCTCATCATCCTGCGTATCCCTTACGTGAAGGAAATCCGAAGCCGTACGCCGTATACCACCGTGCCTCTGGGTATCATCCACAAGCGCGATGTGACCATAACCGTGTGCTATTACGAGACCAATATGATGATAGACTTCGTTAGCTATCAGCAGAAGCGCAACGAGGGATTCACCGATTATGTAGACATGATATTCCGTCTCTTTCTCTCCTCTGCCGTATGGTATCTGAAACGATTGAAACAAATCAACTCGCTCATCGAGAAAGCCAAGCGCAATCTGGACCACGGAGTAAACAACGAGAGCTTGATAGGACTCAGCCGCCTGCAAGACTCTCTCACCTACTTCAACACTTCAATCCGCGGCAATGAAAACCTTCTTTCAAAGCTGAAGTTCAAGTTGCAGGTGGACGAGTTGGATGCCGATTTGATTGAAGATGTCAACATCGAGATGACACAGGCGAGAGAGACGACCAGCATCTATTCCGACATTCTGGAATCAACCATGGACACCTACTCCAGCATTATCAACAACAACATGAATACCACGATGCGTACCTTGACCAGTATCAGTATCGTCATGATGTTGCCAACTCTGATTTCCTCTCTCTTCGGTATGAACCTGATTAACGGAATGGAAGAAAGCCCATACGGCTTCGCCTTCGCCCTGGTTCTCTCATTCGTAGTATCAGGTCTCTCCTGGGGCTTCCTGAGATATAAGCGACTGTTATAAAAATATAAAAAATCGAATGTCTTACAAAGATATTCGATTTTTTTATTTAAGTTTGCAAATTATTAATAATAACAATGTGTGGCCGAATCGCTTTTTAGGAAACGACTACCGGCAAAGAAACTCGAATCATAAACTAAACAAAGTGAAATGATGGACTCTCTAGAAAACGCTCTGTTGCAGCAGGGCACCATGGAAGAACCTGCCAAGAAGATATACTCTTCCAAGCAGGAAGTACTCGAAAGAGTAAAAGAAATCGCACGTAGTGCAGAAGCTCCTGTGAAAGAAGAGCTTGATTTATTAAAGACAGTTTTCTACAAGTTGCACCTTGCAGAAAGAGATGCTCAGATGAAAGAGTATCTCGCAAAAGGTGGCGACCCGGAGAAATATGTACTTCTTCCAGATGATACTGAAGAAGCCTTTAAGGCAGAAATGCAGATTATCAAGGAAAAAAGAGCTAAGATTTTCCTTGCTCAAGAAGAAGAAAAGCAAGAAAACTTAGCTAAAAAACTTGAGATTATCGAGAAGATTAAGGCAATGACTACTTCACCTGAAGAGGTTAACAAATCATACCAGGACTTCAAGGCACTGCAGCAGGAATGGAAGGAAATCAAGGCTATCCCTGCTGACAAAGCTAACGAAGTATGGAAGAACTACCAACTCTACGTGGAGCAGTTCTACGATCTTCTGAAGCTCAACAATGAAGCACGCGAATATGACTTCAAGAAGAATCTTGAAGCCAAGACTAAGTTGTGCGAAGCTGCAGAAAAACTGGCAGAAGACACCGATGTCATCTCAGCCTTCCACCAGTTGCAGGATCTCCATCAGCAGTATCGTGAAATCGGTCCTGTAGCCAAAGAACTGAGAGAGGAAATCTGGGCTCGCTTCAAGGCAGCCAGCACCATCATCAACAAGAAGCATCAGCAGCACTTCGAGGACTTGAGAGCCAAGGAGGAAAAGAACCTTGCTGACAAGACCGCACTTTGCGAAAAGGTTGAGGCCATCAACCAGACAGAATACAAGCAGGCGTCTGACTGGGAGAATGCTACAAAGGAAGTGATTGGGTTACAGAACGAATGGAAGAAGATCGGTTTTGCTCCACAGAAAATGAACGTGAAGATCTTTGAGCGTTTCCGTATCGCCAACGATACTTTCTTCAGCAACAAGGCAGAATTCTTCAAGGGACTGAAGGATCTATATGCCAGCAATATCGCCAAGAAGCAGGAGCTCGTGGAAAAGGCTAAAGCTTTAGCCGACAGCACCGAGTGGAAGAAGACCGGCGACAAACTCATCTCACTGCAAAAGGAATGGAAGAAAACAGGTGTCGTACCTCGCAAGCAGGGCGACGTTCTGTGGAAAGAGTTCCTGACTGCCTGCAACAAGTTCTTCGATGCCCGCAACAAGCAGAATGCCGGTACACGCAGCGAGGAACATACCAACCTGGAGAAGAAGCGTGCCATCATCGCGCAACTCAAGGAACTCATCGAAAATGCAGGCGAAGGCTTCCAGAAGAAAGTTCAGGAGTTGACCGCACAATACAATGCCGTTGGTCATGTTCCTTTCAAGGAGAAAGACAAGCTGTACGAAGAATACCACAGCGTACTGAACAAGGTATACAAGGAGTTGCGCATCAGTAACGGCAAGCGTCATCTCAACAACTTCAAGAACAATCTGAAGAATGTTGCAGAGCAGGGCACTAATGCCTTGGACAACGAGCGTGGCAAGTTGTTGCGTCGCTACGACCAGCTGAGAAACGAGATTACTACCTATGAGAATAACCTCGGCTTCCTCAATGCAGCCAGCAAGAAGGGCAACAGCCTCGTAGAGGAAATGAACCGTAAGGTAGAAAAACTCAAGGCAGACCTCGAGATTATCAAGCAGAAGATCAAGGCTATTGATGCCGAGAACAAATAAAACAACAAAACCCAGGGCGCTTGCCCTGGGTTTTATTGTTTATCCAAGTTTCGCATGCAAGGATTATAAACAAAAAAGCATCTTCCATTTCTGAAAGATGCTAACCTGTTGGGATACCCGGACTCGAACCAGGAATGACAGGACCAGAATCTGTAGTGTTACCATTACACCATATCCCAATATGCTTAGCAAAAGAATCGGTTATGATTTCATTTGCGGTTGCAAAGGTACAACATTTTTTTGTATCTCCAAAATTTTTCCCCACTTTTTTCTAAAAAAACTCAATTTTTATCGATTTTGAGTGATTTTTCATGTAATTAGCGTATCTTTGTAGCATTAAAACAACAAGTAAAAATATAAATGAACACAATTAAGCAACTCGTAGAGACAATTAAAGAAGGTATACAAGAGAAAAAAGGTCAAGATATCGTAATCGCAGACCTCAGTGAAATAGATGGCAGCATTGCCAAATACTTCATCATCTGTCAGGGTGGCTCCCCTACCCAGGTAGAAGCCATCGCAGAATCAGTGGGCGACATCTGCCGCAAGAACTTGGGCGAAAAGCCAGTCAACGTGGCAGGACTCGGCAACGACCAGTGGGTAGCCATGGACTTCGTGGACGTACTGGTTCACATCTTCCTGCCGGAGGTGAGAGCCTATTACGATCTGGAGCACCTTTGGGCAGACGCCAAGCTTACCCATGTGCCAAACCTTGACTAAGAGGAACAGGCTTGCAGGATAAGTACAAGCAAGGATAAAGATATACATTATTATAATAAGCATATTAATATATGGAACAAAGCAACAACTTCAACAATCAAGGCGGAGGCAAGGGACCTAAGATGCCTAGATTTAACATGAACTGGCTTTACACCATTATTCTCATTGCTCTGATAGCTTTGTTTTTTAGTGGTGGTGGTGATGCCCTAGGCGGAGGTGCTGCCAAAGAAGCAACGTACACAGAATTCAAACAGTATGTTGACAAAGGCTATGTACTGAGCGTAGTGGCTAACAAAACAGAAAATACGCTTAAAATATACATCAACCCGAAATATACTCGCGATGTATATAAAATGAGCGCACAGAACGTGGGACCGAACCCATACGTAAAAGTACAATTCGGTTCTGTGGACGAAGTAGACCGGTATGGCAACCAGATGGTCAAGGAGAAGAAAATCCGTTCTTTCAGTTATGACAACAAGAAAGACAACGACTTCTGGAACCTGATTATCAGCCTGGCTCCACTGCTTCTCTTCTTCCTCTTCATCTATTGGATGTCGGGCAGAATGGGCAGCGGCATGAGCAACATGGGTGGCGGAATCTTCAACGTCGGAAAGAGCAAGGCAAAGATGTACGAGAAGGGTAATGCCATCGGCATCACCTTCAAGGACGTTGCCGGACAGGAAGGAGCCAAGCAGGAAGTACAGGAAATCGTTGACTTCCTCAAGAACCCTAAAAAATATACCGACCTGGGCGGTAAGATTCCTAAGGGCGCCCTTCTCGTAGGCCCTCCGGGAACCGGTAAGACTCTTCTGGCAAAGGCTGTAGCAGGCGAAGCAGGCGTACCTTTCTTCTCTATGAGCGGTTCCGACTTCGTAGAAATGTTCGTTGGTGTGGGCGCATCACGTGTCCGCGACCTCTTCCGTCAGGCAAAGGAGAAATCACCTAGCATCATCTTCATCGATGAGATTGATGCCGTGGGCCGTGCCAGAAGCAAAAACCCAGCTATGGGTGGCAATGATGAACGTGAGAATACCCTGAATGCCCTCCTTACCGAGATGGACGGATTCGGCACCAACAGCGGTGTCATCATCCTGGCAGCCACCAACCGCGTAGACATGCTCGACAGCGCCCTGCTTCGTGCGGGTCGTTTCGACAGAGAAATCCACGTAGATCTCCCAGGTTTGAACGAGCGTAAAGCTATCTTCCTGGTTCACCTCAAGCCTATCAAGATTGACGAGACGGTAGATGTAGACCTTCTGGCACGTCAGACTCCAGGTTTTTCTGGTGCCGACATCGCCAATGTATGTAACGAGGCTGCCCTTATCGCAGCCCGCCACGACAAGAAAGCTGTCTGCAAACAGGATTTCCTGGATGCCGTAGACCGTATCGTAGGCGGATTAGAGAAGAAGACCAAGGTGATGACTGCCGATGAGAAGCGCAGCATCGCCCTTCATGAGGCTGGTCATGCTACTATCTCATGGTTCTGCCAATATGCCAACCCTCTCATCAAGGTAACCATCGTTCCTCGCGGCCAGGCTCTTGGAGCAGCGTGGTATCTCCCTGAAGAGCGCCAGATTACCACCAAGGAGCAGATGCTCGACGAGATGTGCTCACTGATGGGTGGACGTGCCGCCGAGGAACTCTTCACGGGTCACATTTCATCAGGAGCGATGAACGACCTGGAGCGTGCCACCAAGAGTGCATACGGCATGGTAGCCTACCTGGGTATGAGCAAGACTTTGCCAAATATCTGCTTCTACAACCGGAACGAGTATTCATTCCAGCGTCCATACTCAGAGACAACAGCCCGCGAGATAGACGAAGAGGTACTCAAGATGGTGAACGAGCAGTATACCCGTGCCAAGAACATCCTGATGGAGCACAAGGAAGGTCACAACGCCCTCGCCGAGCTGCTGATTCAGAAGGAAGTAATCATGGCAGAAGACGTAGAGCATATCTTCGGCAAGCGACCATGGTTGAGCCGTTCACAGGAAATCATGGAAGACGAGCAGCCAAAGATTGACGATGCAGTAAAGGAACTGCCGGAAGTACAGGCTGCCATCAAAGAGCACGAAGCGGCTAAGAAGAACGCTGACGATTCTGAGGAAACTCCAGAGAACGAAAGCGACAAGGAGAATCCTAGTGAGAATAACAACGGGAAAAATAACGAATAATAATCAGAACCATGACTGACAAACAGAAAAATCTAGTGATAAGATCCATTACAGGCGTACTCTTCGTCGCCTGTATGGTTTCTTGCTTCCTGAATCCTAGAGCGATGGTATTTCTCTTCGCCCTCATTACAGGACTTAGCATCTGGGAGTATTGCGGACTGGTAAACGGAAAGGAAGACGTAACTGTCAACCGCTTCATCACCACCGTGGCAGGCGTATATCTCTTTCTTGCCGTGGCAGGTTTCCGTACCGGCATCGTGACAAACTTCATCGTTTTCGTTCCTTACCTGCTCACCATCGTTTATCTCTTCATTGCAGAACTTTACACGGGCAACAAGGACGCCATCAACGACTGGGCATATACCATGCTTTCGCAGATGTATATCGCCCTGCCATTCTCAATGATTAACGTGCTGGCGTTTGAGACATCCACATTCGACGGACAGATACATTATGACATGCTCTTGCCTTTGAGCATCTTCATCTTCCTCTGGACCAACGATACGGGTGCCTACTGTAGCGGTTCGCTCTTCGGCAAACACAAGCTGTTTCCACGTATCAGTCCAGCCAAGAGTTGGGAAGGCAGTATCGGAGGTGGCATCTTCGTCATCATTGCAGCCATCATCATCGGCTATCTGGCAAACGACGGCGCAGCTCATCGCCTGAGCATTCCAGGATGGGTAGGCTTGGGATTGGTAGTTACGTTCTTCGGCACCTGGGGCGATTTGGTAGAAAGTCTCTTCAAACGTACCCTGGGAGTGAAGGACAGTGGCACCATTCTTCCGGGACATGGTGGCATGCTAGACCGTTTCGACTCCTCCCTCATGGCAATCCCTGCAGCTGTAATCTATCTCTATACCTTGCAGCTTTTCGGATAAGTTTTTGAGACAACAAAAGTTTTCGATATAAAAGAAAAAAATCCAAGCTAGATTTGCTCTAACTTGGATTTTTTGTTTTCTATCAATTATTCCATTTCTTCCTTCTGCGTCTGGCTGAGTTGCTCAGCAGCCTGTTTAGCACGTTTCGCCTCCTCTTCAGCCAATCTTTTCGCTTCCTCCACTTTTTTTCTTGCAGCCTCAGCAGCAGCCTCGGCCTCAGCTCTTTCCTTGGCAAGGCGGAGGAGTCGCTCTCTGCGCTTAACCAACAAGCCATGCATGATGGTTGCTGCTTCGTCAGGAGCCATCTGATTGCCAAGACGTTCGCGCACCACCTGATATTCTGCCAGCATACGTTCTCTACCCTCTTTACCTGGCAACAGCTGATAAAGCTGGTCGGCAATGGCATCTATCTTGAAACGGTCGGCAAACATTTCCTGCACCACTTCCTTATCGGCTATCAGATTAACCAGCGAGATGTACTTGCACGACATGATATGATCAAACGCAAAGCGGACAAGACGAGGCAATGGAGTCTCGTAGCAAACCACCTGAGGCACGTTGAAAAGAGCCGTTTCCAGCGTAGCCGTACCACTCGTTACCAGAGCTGCCGTAGAATGAGAAAGCAACTGATAGGTCTTGTTATGCACCATCTTGACAGGCGTTCCCTTGACAAACTGCTCATAATACTTATCCTCAATGGAAGGCGCACCAGCCAAAACCATCTGAAAATCCTCAAACCGTTCAGCTACCTCAATCATGGCAGGCAGATTATCCTTGATTTCCTGCAACCTGCTACCCGCCAACAAAGCCAGGATTGGTCTATGAATATCAAGCTGATTCTCTGTACAGAACTCCTCAAATGGCTGCTGATATCCGACACGGAATTCATTCACCTCTTGCGCAGTAGGATTACCTACATAATGTATCGGATAGTGATGCTTTTTCTCATAGAAAGGCACCTCGAAAGGCAGGATAGAGAACATCTCGGCAATGTCTCTCCGAATGCTACGGATTCGCCATTCCTTCCAAGCCCATATCTTAGGAGAAATATAATAATAAGCCGGGATATTCGTATTCTTTTTCAAGAACTTAGCGATATTGAGATTAAAGCCGGGATAATCCACCAGGATAACTACATCAGGTTTCCATTTCACGATATCATCCTTACACATCTTCATGTTGGAAAAGATGGTTCCCAGATGCAACAGAACGGGAACGAAGCCCATATAAGCCAGTTCTTTATAATGCTTCACACGAGTACCTCCCTCGGCAGCCATCAAATCGCCTCCGAAGAACCTGAACTCAGCAAATTCATCCACTTTTTTCAGTGAGCGCATCAACCTACTGGCATGCAGATCACCACTCGCCTCACCTACTATCAAATAATACTTCATGATACTTATTTTTTTACTTTGAACTTTGAGATTTGAACATTGAACTTTATGATTAGTTTTCTTGCTATAAATGAAAGGTCATTTTCTAGCAAAAGCACATCATAAAGTTCAATGTTCAATGTTCAAAGTTTTTGATCCAATCATAATCCGTGACATCAATCTTAGTTGGAGTGATGGCTATATATCCATTGTTTACAGCCCACTGATCGGTATCCGTAGCCTCAGGCTCGTCATTACGGTATTCTCCTACCATCCAATAGTAATCATATCCGTGAGGATGCGTACGGTGAACCACCTCATTGATCCATGAGCCATGCGTCATCCGGCAAGCCTTGAAGCCCTTGAAAGGAGGCATGGCAGGAAAATTGACATTCAGACAGGTATACTTAGGCAAGCCTTTCTCCAACACCATTTTAACCACCTTCAGCACGCCATCACGCAAAGGCATTAAGTCAGCATTTTCATCATAGTTGCAACTACTGAAGGCGATGCTTGGAATAAGCTGCATGCAACCCTCTTTCGCTACCCCCATCGTGCCGGAATAATGATTGTTGACACTCGAATTATCCCCATGATTAATACCGCCGATAACGAGATCAGGTCTGCGACCATCAAGCAACTGATCCAAAGCCAGTTTCACACAGTCGACCGGTGTTCCGCTACACGACCATACCACCACATCATCGCCCATGTTATGACGTCGCTTGAGACGCAAGGGAGTAGTAGCCGAAAAGGCACAGGCGAATCCGGAACGGGCACTTTCCGGAGCCACAACTAAGAGTTCACACCAGTCCTTCAAGAAGCTGACCAGTGTCTTGATTCCATTGGCATGATAGCCATCATCATTCGAAATTAATACTAACGGTTTCCTATTTTCCATAAAAATATCTTTCTTTTTGGTGCAAAAGTACGAAAAAACCTTTAAAGTAACACAATTCTCACATTATTTTTGTATCTTTGCCGAAAATTTACTAAGAAAATGGGAAAGATAATCGCATTAGCTAATCAAAAAGGCGGTGTCGGTAAGACTACCACCACGATAAATTTGGCTGCATCATTGGCCACTCTCGAGAAGACCGTTCTAGTGGTTGACGCTGACCCACAGGCCAACGCATCCAGTGGATTGGGAGTAGATATCAGCGAGGTTGATTGCTCTATCTATGAGTGCATCATCGACCACACGGATGTCCGTGATGCCATCTACACCACCGACATCAATGGCCTGGATATCATTCCTAGCCATATCGACTTGGTGGGAGCAGAGATAGAAATGCTGAATCTTAAGAATCGCGAGAAGGTTATCAAAAATCTTCTGGAACCTATCCGCGACGAATATGATTTTATACTCATCGATTGTTCCCCATCACTGGGTCTCATCACCGTCAACTCGCTTACAGCAGCTGACAGCGTAATTATCCCTGTGCAATGTGAATATTTCGCTCTTGAAGGAATTAGCAAATTGCTCAACACCATCAAAATCATCAAGAGTAAACTCAATCCGAAATTAGAGATCGAAGGCTTCTTGCTGACGATGTACGACAGCCGTCTTCGCCTTGCCAACCAGATTTACGATGAGGTAAAGCGACATTTCCAGGAGCTGGTATTCAAAACCGTAATCCAGCGCAATGTGAAATTGAGCGAGAGCCCTAGCCACGGTCTGCCTGTCATCCTTTACGATGCAGAAAGCAATGGTGCAAAGAACCATCTGGCATTGGCCAAGGAAATTATCAACAAGAATAGTTAAGATTTGGAAATTGAACCCTTCAAGAAAGTTCAATATTCAAAATTCAAAGTTCAAACTAAAAAATGGCAGTACACAAGAAATATAACAACGGAACAAAAAGCAATGCGCTTGGCCGCGGTCTCGATGCCCTCATATCCACAGAGGGCGTTCGCACCCAAGGCAGCAGCACAATCAATGAAATAGCCATCGATCAGATCGAGGCTAATCCCAACCAGCCACGACGCGAATTTGACGAAGAGGCTTTGCACGAACTGGCAGAAAGCATCAAGGCAATAGGCATCATTCAGCCCATCACCCTACGCCAAGTTGCAGAAAACCACTTCCAGATTATAGCAGGTGAGCGCCGCTGGAGAGCTTCGCAGTTGGCAGGACTGACCGCCATTCCTGCTTACATCCGCACCATCAGCGATGAGAACGTGATGGAAATGGCGCTCGTAGAGAACATCCAGCGCCAGGACCTCAACGCTATAGAAATCGCCCTGGCATACGAGCATCTCCTGGAGAACGAAGGAATGACACAGGAAAAGATTTCTGAAAGAGTAGGCAAAAGCCGAGCAGCCATTGCCAACTATCTCCGATTACTCAAGTTGCCGGCACAGGTACAGATGGCACTCCAGAAGAAAGAAATAGACATGGGACACTGCAGAGCCTTGCTCGCACTGGACAGTCCGTCTCTACAGATCAAGCTCTTCAAGGAGATTCAGAAAAACGGCTATTCCGTGCGCAAAGTGGAAGAAATGGTACAGCACCTGAAAAACGGTGAAGACATCGAAAGCGGCAAGAAAACGATAGCAGCAAAAGCTCAGTTGCCTGAGGAATTCACTGCCATCAAGAACCGCTTGTCACAGTTTCTTGCAACTAAGGTTCAATTCACCTGCTCGTCAAAGGGAAAAGGAAAAATTAGCATTCCGTTCGCCAATGAAGAAGAACTGGAACGCATCATGAAAGTTTTCGACCAATTGAAACAAGAATAAATGAGATTAGAAAATATCGGTATCACGGCTTTACTGCTGGTTAGCTCTACGCTTTCTTACGCACAGAAAAACAGAGAGAAGACCGATGTCAACGTACCTGCCATCGCCTCTGCCGACTCGGTAAAGATACCTGTCGACTCTGTTCTCACTGCGCAAGACAGCAGCAACCTGGCAAAGCTCAACCAATCGCTCAAACCAGTTAAGAAAAAACGCGACTGGAGCACCTGGCACCCAGAAGCAAAAAGAGCTATGTGGATGGCGCTCGTCTTGCCGGGAGCAGGCCAAATATACAATCGTAAGTATTGGAAACTGCCTATCATATACGGCGGTTTCGTAGGTTGCGCATACGCCATCACCTGGAATAACCAGATGTATCACGACTATTCGCAAGCCTACCTTGACATCATGGACGATGATCCTAACACGCAAAGCTATAACCAGTTCTTGCACTTAGGAGCAACCATTGACGCTTCAAACATCGATCGTTACAAGGAAATATTCCGCAAAAGAAAAGATAAATTCCGCAGATGGAGAGATATGGGAGTATTTGTCATGATTGGTGTATACGCATTCTCTGTCATTGATGCCTATGTAGACGCATCGCTGTCTGAATTTGACATTTCAGACGATTTGACACTTAGAGTGGAGCCTACGGTCATGAACGACAAGCGAACCAACAATCCGTTCAAGTCAGCATCGCTCGGCTTACAATGCTCACTCAAATTTTAGCAAAATGAACAAAATATCTCTTACAACAAAATAATGACGAGAAAATAGAACAGAAAAAAAAAGAAATGAAGAAGATTATAATCATGGCAGCCGCCTTGCTTTTGGGATTGCAGAGCATGAATGCTCAAACAGAAAACGAAGAAAACGACGACATCATCACCGTAACTGATAAAGACGGAAAATCAGAGGAAATTGAAATTCCAGAAGGAATGGAAGACAACCTCGACAGCCTCTTACATCTTTACAATACACAGACATATCTCATGCCGGATACTTCCTGCAACTATCAGGACATCAATCCCGTATTCGATAAAGAGGTATACGTAGACCGCTTGAAGAGAATGCCTACCATCATTGAAATGCCATACAATGAAGTGGTACAGAAATTCATCGACCGCTACAGCGGTAAGCTGCGCAGATCGGTAAGCTTCATGTTGGGAGCCAGCAATTTCTATATGCCTATCTTTGAGGAAGCGCTTGAAGCATACAATCTTCCACTGGAGTTGAAATATCTCCCTGTCATCGAATCAGCCCTCAATCCTATGGCAATATCACGCGTAGGAGCCACAGGTTTATGGCAGTTTATGTTGCCAACAGGCAAGAGATATGGACTGGAAGTGAACACATTGGTAGATGAGCGCCGCGATCCGGTGAAGGCATCATACGCTGCAGCACACTATCTGAGCGACCTCTACAAGATATTCGACGACTGGAGTCTTGTCATTGCTGCATACAACTGCGGTCCAACCAATGTCAACAAGGCTATCCATCGCGCTAAGGGTAATGCTGATTACTGGAACATCTATCCATATCTTCCAAAAGAGACTCGTGGATATGTCCCAGCATTCATTGCAGCCAACTACATCATGAACTACTATTGCGACCACAATATCTGCCCAATGGTAACAGAATTGCCAGTAAAGACAGATACCGTACTGGTCAACAAGGATATTCACCTGGAACAGATTGCCCAGGTTCTCAACATCAACATCGAGCATCTCCGCAATCTCAACCCACAGTACCGTCGTGACATCATCAACGGTCTCAATAAGCCAATGGCGCTAAGATTGCCATCTACACTGATTGGTTCTTTCATCGACCAGGAAGATTCCATCTGTGCATACAAGGCAGACGAACTGTTCCTGAAGCGTACATTTGTAGATATAAACGACGCCGAGCCATCTGTCAGCCGCTCACGCAGCAGCTATAGCCGTCGCAGTAGCAGCAGTTCATCCCGCTCTTCACGCAGCAGCCGCAGCAAGAAGGGAAAGAACAAGAAAAAGACAAGAACAAAGAGTGTAACCATCAGAAACGGAGACACCCTTTCAGAAATAGCAGCACGCAATGGAACTACCGTTAAGAAGTTGCGCAAGCTTAACAAAATTAGCGGCAATCATATTCGTGCCGGAAAGAAACTCAAAGTAAAATAATAATTATAGGGAGGGTACATTATGGATGACCAGAACTTGAAAGACCTAGAAAGAGAGCAAGCTGATAATGAATTGATAGGCAATGCCTTTCAACATTTGCTCAACACCTACCTCAGTTCAAGACACAGAAAAAAGGTAGATATTGTAACCAAGGCGTTCAATTTCGCCCGCCAGGCGCACAAAGGGGTGCGCCGATTATCGGGCGAGCCATATATCATGCACCCTATCGCAGTGGCACAGATCGCTTGCGAAGAAATGGGATTGGGCTCTACCAGTATCTGTGCAGCCCTGCTGCATGACGTAGTGGAAGACACAGACTATACGGTAGAAGACATCGCCAATATCTTTGGCACCAAAATAGCCCAGATCGTTGATGGACTCACCAAGATCAGTGGTGGAATCTTCGGCGACAAGGCTTCTGCACAGGCAGAAAACTTCAAGAAACTGCTGCTTACCATGAGCGATGACATCCGCGTTATCCTCATCAAGATTTGCGACCGTCTGCACAATATGCGCACCCTCCAGTCGCAGCCAGCCAACAAGCAGTACAAGATTGCGGGCGAGACCTTATATATATATGCACCACTCGCCAACCGTTTGGGACTGAACAAGATTAAAACCGAGTTGGAAGATCTCAGCTTCAGATACGACCATCCACAGGAATATGCCAACATAGAGCATAAGCTTGCGGATACAGAAGCACAACGAGATATTCTCTTCGATAATTTTACCCATCCTATCCGTGAAGAGCTTGACAAACTGGGTGTAGAATACAAGATCAAGGCACGTGTAAAGAGTCCGTATTCCATCTGGAACAAGATGCAGAACAAGCACGTATCCTTCGATGAAATCTACGATATTCTTGCGGTTCGCATCATCGTGACACCAAAGAACAGAGCCAACGAAGTAAACGAATGCTTCAATGTCTATGTTGCCATCAGCAAGATATACAAGAGTCATCCGGACCGTCTCCGCGACTGGCTCAACCATCCAAAGGCAAACGGCTATCAGGCGCTTCACGTTACCCTGATGAGCAAACTGGGTAGATGGATTGAAGTGCAGATCAGGAGCGACCGCATGGACGAGGTGGCAGAGAAAGGCTTTGCTGCTCACTGGAAGTACAAGGAAGGTGGTGAATATACCGAGGACGAGAACGAATTGAACGACTGGCTGAGCACCATCAAGGAGATTCTGGACGATCCACAACCAGACGCCATGGACTTCCTCGATGCCATCAAGCTGAACCTCTATGCTTCGGAAATCTTCGTATTTACTCCTAAGGGAGAAATCATGACAATGCCGGCAGGATGTACGGCGCTCGACTTTGCCTTCCAGATACATACCTTTCTGGGAAGCCACTGTATAGGAGCCAAGGTAAACCACAAGCTGGTGCCATTGAGCCACAAGCTGCAAAGTGGAGACCAGATAGAAATCCTCACATCCAAGAGTCAACATGTACAGCAGGCATGGGTCAATTTTGTCAGCACAGCCAAGGCAAAGAGCAAGATTCAAGCTATCCTGCGCCGCGATTCCAGAGAAATCCAGAAAAAGGGCGAAGGCATTCTCCTGGATTGGCTGAACAAGAACGGCATGGAAATGACAACATCGGTCATCGACCGTCTCTGCGAATACCATAATATCCAGAAGCATGAAACCTTTTTCCAGTCTCTTGGCGACCATTGCATCATTTTGGGCTACAAGGATTTGGATGAGCTCTTAGGAAAAAACAAAAAGCCAAAGCAAACCTCCAGCTGGCGCAACTATATTCCATTCCTTGGCAAAACCAAAGACAAGGAACAAGCTGAAGGAACTGTCAAGCCGCAAGAGTTGTTTATTGTAGGCAAGGATTTCAATAAGAAGAAACCGCTCATCATTACAGAAGAGAACATCAATCAGTTTATCTTCACAGACTGTTGCCATGCCATTCCTGGTGATGATATCATGGGGTACATTGACAACAAGAACCGCATCGAGATACACAAACGTTCATGCTCTGTGGCTGCAAAACTGAAGTCCAGCTACGGCAACCGCATCGTTGATGCAAAATGGGATATGCACAAGAAGCTGCTCTTCGATGCAACCATTGAAATCAAGGGTATCGACCGCAAGGGTATGCTGCTTGATGTGAGCAAGGTTATCAGCGACCAGCTCGGCATCAATATCCATAAGCTCACTATCAGTAGCGACAATGGTATCTTTGATGGTACCATAGAACTCCGCATCCACGATCGTGAGGAGGTAAAGATCATCATGGATCAGCTCAAAAAGATTGAGGACTTGCAGGAAGTACAGAGAATCCGATAATCAGATAGTTAGAAGTTAGGAGTTGGAAGTTTTCACTTCCAGCTTCTAACTTCCATCATATTTAATCATAAACAACAAACTTAAAAACAATGAAAAAATTATTCTTATCATTTTTGATGATGTTGACCCTATTGCCTTTGGCAGCAGCCAACAAGTATGATAATCCCGACACGATTGTAGTATCTCGTGATGGTACCGGCGAATTCCGCACCATCGACGAAGCTATCGAAGTTTGTCGTGCCTTCATGGAATACACCAAGGTAATCTATGTAAAGAAAGGAGTTTATAAGGAAAAGCTCATCATCCCTTCATGGCTCACCAACATCATCATCTGCGGTGAAGACCGTGACCAAACCATCATCACATGGGACGATCATGCCAACATCAAGATGCCTGCAGGTGGACTCGATTCAGAATCTGCAGTAAAGGGCAAACCGATGGGTACATTCCGCACTTATACCCTGAAGGTACAGGGCAGTTACATCACCCTGAAGAACATCACGATTGAGAACAATGCTGCCAAACTGGGACAAGCAGTCTCCCTGCATCTTGAAGGCGATCATATCCTGGTTCAGAACTGCCGTCTGCTAGGCAATCAGGATACCGTTTATACAGGTATAGCCAACAACCGTTCAGCTTTCTACGATTGCTATATTGAGGGAACCACCGATTTCATCTTTGGTCCGGGAAGAGCATGGTTTGAGAATTGTGAGATTCGCAGCAAGGCCAACAGCTACATCACTGCTGCCTCTAGCCCAGCCGGTCAGGAATTTGGCTATGTATTCAACAAGTGCAAACTTACCGCCGAGCCAGGCGTAGACAAGGTTTATCTGGGCAGACCATGGCGCCCTTATGCAGCTACCCTCTTCATGAATTGCGAAATGGGTAGTCACATCCGTCCTGAAGGATGGCACAACTGGGGCAAGCAGAGCAACGAACAGACAGCCCGCTACAGCGAGTACAACAACCATGGTGCTGGTGCAGCAACCAAGGGCAGAGTAGCCTGGAGCCATCAGCTCACCAAGAAAGAAGCAGCTAAAGTTACCATCAAGAATGTCTTCGGTGAAGAAGCGTGGTAACCCTAGCTAATCATAAAGTTCAATGCTCAATGTTCAAAATTCAAAGTACTACACCAGCCCATCGAGCTGCTTTTTGAGTTCCTTGAGCTGATCTCTCACAGATATAAGGGTGTCGAGAACGTCAGATGACTTCTCGGCACCCGCTCTGTTTTGACTCAGATACTTACGTGCCGCAGCAATCTTCAATCCCTTCACCTTAATGAGGTTATAGATCAGCTTTACCTGTTCAATATCCTTCTCGGTATATTGACGAACCTTGTTTCCGGAAACCTTTGGTTTCAGAAAAGGGAACTCCTTCTCCCAATATCTCAAAGAAGATTCATTAACACCTATTTCTTCTGCCACTTCCTTGATTGAATAGTATAATTTTGCTGGTTTATCTGAATTTATAGCCATTTTTTCCGTCTTTAATTTCAAAAATAATTAATTTAGTTGCAAAATTAAACAATTCTTCTTATCTTTGCAAAGAATTTCGAAAAAAAATAAAGATCAAGACAAAAATAATATGATGACAGCTAATGAAGTGCGCGAATCCTTCAAGAAATTCTTCGAAGGTAAGGGCCACAAAATTGTTCCATCAGCACCTATGGTTATCAAGGATGACCCAACGCTGATGTTTACAAACGCTGGTATGAACCAGTGGAAAGACATCATCCTCGGTACGAAAGACCCAGGCAAGGATGTTCGTCGTGTTGATACTCAAAAATGTCTCCGTGTAAGCGGTAAGCACAACGACCTCGAAGAGGTGGGTCACGATACTTACCACCACACCATGTTCGAGATGCTCGGTAACTGGAGCTTTGGCGACTACTTCAAGGAAGGCGCCATCGATATGGCTTGGGAATACCTGACCGGAGTGTTGAAACTCAACCCTGCCGACCTCTATGTTACCGTATTCGAGGGTAGCAAGGAGGAAGGTCTGGAACGCGACAACGAGGCAGCTGGTTACTGGGCTAAGCACGTGCCAGCCGACCACATCATCAATGGTAACAAGCACGACAACTTCTGGGAGATGGGCGATACAGGTCCTTGCGGTCCTTGCTCAGAGATTCACGTGGATTCACGTACTCCAGAGGAGAAGGCTCAGGTGCCTGGCCGCGAATTGGTGAACAAGGATAACCCACAGGTCATCGAAATCTGGAACATCGTGTTCATGCAGTACAACCGCAAGGCTGATGGTTCTCTCGAACCACTACCAATGCACGTTATCGATACAGGTATGGGCTTCGAGCGCTTGGTTCGCATGTTGCAGGACAAGCACTCTAACTATGATACAGATATCTTCCAGCCAATCATCAAGGAAATCGAGGCTATCTCTGGCAAGAAGTATGGCTTCACTACTCCTACTGGTGAGAATGGTGAGGGTAAGGATGAGCAGGAGAAGATCGACATCGCTATGCGTGTTTGCGCCGACCACCTCCGTGCCGTAGCCTTCTCTATCGCCGACGGTCAGTTGCCAAGCAATGCCAAGGCTGGTTACGTAATCCGCCGTATCTTGCGCCGTGCCGTACGTTACGCTTACACATTCCTCGGTCAGAAGCAGGCATTCATGTACAAGCTCGTCAATGTTTTGGTAGAGCAGATGGGTGCAGCCTTCCCAGAGTTGCCAGCTCAGCAGGAGCTCATCACCCGCGTGATGAAAGAGGAAGAGGATTCATTCCTCCGCACCTTGGAGAAGGGTATCAACCTCCTCAATGGCGACATGGACGAGCTCAAAGCTCATGGCGAGACTCAGCTCGATGGCGTAAGCGCATTCCGCCTCTTCGATACCTACGGTTTCCCTCTCGACCTGACAGAGCTTATCTGCCGTGAGAATGGTTACACAGTAGATGCTGCAGGCTTCGACGAGGAGATGAAGAAGCAGAAAGAGCGTGCCCGCAATGCTGCTGCCGTAGAGAATGGCGACTGGGAGGTTTTGAAGGAAGGCGACCAGAACTTCGTGGGTTACGACTATACAGAATATGAGTGCCACATCCTGCGCTACCGCAAGGTGACTCAGAAGAAGAACTCTTTCTATGAGTTGGTACTCGACAACACTCCATTCTATGGTGAGATGGGTGGACAGGTTGGCGACAAGGGTGTACTCGTTAACGAGGATGAGACCATCCAGGTTATCGACACCAAGCGCGAGAACAACCAGAGCATCCACATCGTAAAGGAGTTGCCAAAGGATGTAAACGCTGATTTCATGGCTTGCGTTGATATCGAAAGCCGCGAGGGAAGCGCTGCCAACCATACAGCTACCCACTTGCTCGACTACTGCCTGAAGCAGGTTTTGGGCGAGCACGTAGAGCAGAAGGGTTCTTATGTAGATAAGGACACCTTACGTTTCGACTTCTCTCACTTCCAGAAGGTAACTGATGAGGAGCTCCGCAAGGTAGAGCACATGGTAAACGAGATGATCCGTGCCGACTATCCATTGGATGAGCACCGCGATACTCCTATTGAGGAGGCTAAGGAGCTTGGCGCTATCGCCCTCTTCGGCGAGAAGTATGGCGACAAGGTTCGTGTGGTTCGCTTCGGTCCATCTGCTGAGTTCTGTGGTGGTATTCACGCCAAGAGCACCGGCAAGATTGGTTTCTTCAAGATTATCTCTGAGAGCAGCGTAGCAGCCGGCATCCGCCGTATCGAGGCTTTGACTGGCAAGGCTTGCGAGGAGGCTATCTACGGTTTGCAGGATACCATCGTAGCCTTGAAGGGCTTGTTCAACAACGCCAAGGATCTTGAGGGTGTCATCAGAAAGTACATCGACGAGCACGATGCCTTGAAGAAGGATGTTGAGAAGTTCCAGGCTCAGGCTGTGGAGCGTGCCAAGGATAAGCTTGTAGAGAATGCAAAAGAAATCAACGGTGTGAAGGTTGTTACAGCCGTATTGCCAATGGAGCCATCAGCTGCCAAGGATTTGGTATTCAAGGTTCGCGAGGCATTGCCTGAGAACATGATCTGCGTGGTAGGTTCTGTTTATAACGACAAGCCTATGCTCAGCGTAATGTTCAGCGATGATATGGTTAAGGATCACGGCTTGAACGCTGGCAAGATGATTCGCGAAGCTGCCAAGTTGATTCAGGGCGGCGGTGGCGGTCAGCCTCACTATGCTCAGGCTGGCGGTAAGAACAAGGACGGCTTGAGCGCTGCAGTAGATAAGGTTGTAGAGTTGGCTCAGCTGTAATCAGCTTCCACAAATGAATATTTGATAGAGTTATCTTAACTCTTATATATAATAAGGTATAAAGGGTTGCAATCCATCTTTTCGAGGATTGCAACCCTTTTTCTATTGACATTAGAGGAGTCTCCATGTCATAATTATCAATTTATGATAATCATCAAATGATAAAATTCCTTATTTCATTATCATTTTATGATAATCACTTTATGATAATCGGAATAAAAGTTGTATCTTTGCAGAAGATAAGCTGCACTCGGCAATTTGTAAGCAAGCTTACATTGCGCTCGTTTGCAT
>ERZ773193.293-NODE-293-length-81715-cov-36.279537_pt1 | contig 81715 bp, 65 predicted proteins | sample MGYA00511110_ERZ773193 | MGnify/ENA primary metagenome ERZ773193 (study PRJEB29015, sample SAMEA2737784) | human gut metagenome | biome: human gut; feature: human-associated habitat; material: faeces | place: China | collected 2012 ... | reverse complement strand
TAGCATGGTACCGATTACACCGCTACGCTTGGTACCGATACAGCGCTATCGTCAGACAAAAAGGCTGAACTTCGGGTGGGGAAGTCCAGCCTTTTGCTTATTTGTGATTTCAGGAAAATATAAAACTATTCTATCTGATACCATTATCTCTATCGCTATTGTTCAGCTTACGGCTGTCTGTATGGTATCTGCGGCCATGGCTGAAGTTGAAGCTGGCAGTAAAGACAAGCATGTTGCCCTGGTCAGCAAGGCGTACCTTGTTCTTCTGCTGCACATACTTGTTGAAAAGTTCATCCTTATACACGCAGCCATGAGGATAGAATACGAATAATCCGAGAACGCCAAACTGCCAGTTCTTATAACTGTAGGTTACGGCAAGATTGGAGGTTGGCTCTCCGCCGTTTGTCTTTTCTCCCCAAAAACTCTTTTCCACCTTATAGGCACCATAGCCAATGTTCCAATTGCCCGTCATGTACCGAATTTCTGCTCCATAACTGAAGTAATTGAACTCGTGGGAATAATCCAAACCCTTTGTCTTGACATTCTGATACTCGCACATAAGGTTCAAATCCAGATGATCCTTGATGAGGTGAACTTCAGGAGTCAACAGCAGGTGCTTGTAATCATGACTCTTCTGATTCTCCGGTTTGCTCACAAAGAGATAAGAGCCATCCTCCCGCTTTTCGGGCAAGATAGAAGTGGCTATTGGCTTGTCGTAATACGTCCAGTTTCCCTCCAGGTACACAGACATCAGCGGAATGTTCCAGGAAGCCGACAAGGTATTGTTGTAGCCGGTAAATGGCTTCAGACCGCTATTGCCGTCACGCGCCTCAAAGCTGTTGGAATATTGGCGCAACTCGCTCAAGTCGGAAAGGCTTGGGATGTCTGACGTGATTTTGCTGCTCCATTTAAAACTCAGACGGTCGCTAGCCTTTGCCTGTAAAGTTACCTGTGGTCGAAACAGCCATTTGCTGTATCCGTTCTCCCCCTGATGGATGGAAGACCTGGTTGCGCCAACTCCCACCTGATAACTGAACCACTTCTGCTGTCCCTGTAGCTGGGTGAAAAGATAGAGATTGCTGTACTTCAATTCCGTATCAGCATTACTGCTTCCCACATAGATGTTATCTGTGTGGCTGATATTATATTGTCCACCTACCGATAAAGCCATCTGTTTCCAGTTCTTGCTGTATGTTCCTTCACCAATAAGAGAGCGCTTTCTACCAGTTGCATCATAACTGTAATCGGTCAGCGGAGCGTTCTTTACAGATTCCTCCGGCGATTTGTTGAACGTATATTCCCTCATACGATACTGGTAATCTGTGCCGATGTAAGTACCCACCAGGTTCAGAGCCAGGTTCTGGTCATGGGGCATGTTGAGCGAATAATAAATGTCCAGAGATGGAATCTGCTCCAGCATTTTTCTGTTGTTTTGCAGATATTGATTTGCCTTGCCGCTTTCCTGATAAAGCTGGTTCATGCCTCTCACAGGACTGTTGTAATTGAAGAAATTCAACCGTACATTCAATGTATATTTGTCTGGCTCACTAAGATTATAACCCAACTGTACATTATTGGTGGTGTATAGGAACGGAGAATCATAACCTAAATAATTGCGATGTAGAGTTTCTCCTGTGGGCAGATGATAAGTACCGAGACTCTCATAGCTTCGTTCCTCTACCGAGCGATAGGAGAAACTGTAGTTGATGCTGAATTCCGATTTCTTCACATTGTATTTGAAGTAACCGTCGCTATTATTGAAACCTGTCTTGGTGCCTTGCATCGTAGAAACTCCACTCACATAACCGGCATAGCGTCGGCGGACCTGGTAGTTGATGACTGCATCCAGATTGCTGTCTCCATATTTAAGTCCTGGAACATTGATGAATTCCACCTTTGTAACTTCATCCGGCTGCAAAGCCAATACATCTTGCATGCTAGCCTTGACATCGTTGATGCGTATTTGCACATCTCCGCCCTTTAATGACAGAACTTTGCGTTCTGCTCGATTTACGATAATGGTAGGCAAAGACAAGTTGTCCAACAGATCATAACCATTGGAAGCCGTTTTCACCTGCTCTTTTGTAGGGTAGATGATTTGTCTATCTACTTTTTCTACAACCCTTGCGGCTTCAACGGTCACACCTTTCAACAGGTATGAATTCGCCTGCATCCTCACATTTCCGATGCGGGCAACAGGTATCAGCTTGCAAATCGTCTTGTAGCCTACGAACGAAACCTTCATGAGGGCCTGCTTCTGCTGGCAGGGGATGACGAAATCGCCATTGGCGTTGCTCACGCCTCCACAGAGGAAGGAGGAATCCTTCGGGTTGAGCAGCTGGATATTGGCAAATTCTACAGGAAGATTGTGATTGTCTATCAGTCTGCCTATCAGCTTGCGCTCGCTCTTGCGTATGCATTCTACCGTGATGAGGCTGTCACCTACGGTCATCTGCATCGGATAGAAACCGATTACCTTGCGGATAGCATCGGGAATATTGGCTGTCTTCACGTTCTGGGTAACTGTGAAATCCTCCAGTTCGTTGTAGATGAAACTGATTTTATAGCGCTTGGAAGCCTTGTCGAGGTCGATGAGGACGTCCGACATGCTGCGGTCGTGATAGTTGCGCTGGATGTGCTGTGCGCTCATCGCCAGGGCGAACGTGCACAGCAGGAATATGATGGCTGAAAATCTTCTCATAATGATACTTTTTAACTTTGAACTTTATGATTACTTTGAGAGTCGATAATATTATGCTTACTTTTGATAAGCTTGTTATTTTACAATCAGCTCATTTTGTTGCAATTCGATGTTTACATTCTCGAATTGGTTCAGTTCTTTTACGATGTTCTCGATGCTCGAATGACTGTTCCATTCGTAATAGAGGCGGAGGGTCTTGTCCTCGTTATTCTCAAACTTCACTTGTAAATCATAATAAGAAGCAATCTCTGAAATCATCTGCTCGAAAGCCACATTCTCGAAAATCTTGTGAATGGCTGGCTTTTCTGGTTTCGGATGAGTCAGGGAATCCGTTGCTGCTACCTGCTTTGCGGAATCTGATTTTATGACTTCCGGATGAGTATCTGCGGTTACCTGAGTTGGTTCCTGGCTGCGCTTAATGTAAGTATGGATTGCGGCAAAGGCAATACCCGAAATCAAGACAAAACCGGCGATGGATGCTGCCAGTTTACGCCAGGAAGTTATAGGAAGAGTTGCTTCTTCCCGAAGTTGATGCTCCTGGCAGAATTTCTCCCATTCCTCATCTATATTAGGAGAAGAGTTACCCAGAGAAGAGTTAGAAGAAAGAGCATCATCAGGCGAATGAGAAATAGAAGCCTGAGTGTTTAAATTCTGCTGAAGGAGGGCAGAATCCACTTCCACCATCGTCTGATAGAGTTTTCGGCATTCCTCATCCTGCAATATTTCACGAATCTCCTCATCAGAATACTTCTCCTGATGGTCGATGATATCCAGTATTTTTTCAAACTTGTCCATAATAAATCTGCTAAGGGTTAAACTTTTGCTTTAATTTTCTGATGCCTTGCGCCAGATGCTTATAAACTGCCACTTCGCTGATGCCCAATTCCGTAGCAATCTCCCGATATTTCAGTTTCTGCCGAAAACGGAGATCGAGTACCTTGCGGGTTTGTGGCGTGAGTTCAGCATCCATATAAGCCAGAATTGCCTCGTACTTTTCGGTCTCCCTGTCTATTTCGGCAATCGTCGCTTCCAGGGGAGCTATCGAAGGCGAAGTATCGGCTTTCAGAAGATGATGAACCCGGTCTTTCATCTTCTGCCGGCTCAACAGGTTGAGGCATTTATGGCGCACACACACCAGAAGATAGCTCCCGGCGTTGGCGGAAGGCAGGGACGGTTCGCTGGCTATTGTCTTGTCGTTAGCCGTCTCGTTATCAAGACCCAGTTGGGTCTTTCCGTTGAGCACATCGGCAAAGACTTCGCTTACCACATCCTTGCTGGCTGCATCATCCTTCAGAAGTACCCTGGCCAATTGGTACATCCTCAGATAATGTTGCCGGAAGAGCTGTTCTATCGTTTCTTTGTTTATTTGCATTACTTTATTTCTTTTCTTTTGCCTATATTACAATCGAATTTTCATTTTCCTAACCCTTAGCAGAATATTTTTTAATGCAAATCAGAGACTCACGCCACATCTCGCTATCATTTCCATTACGCCACTCTGCATCGAAAATTGAACTTTGAGTTTTGACCATTGAACTTTATGATTAGTTTTTGTTATCCTAGAAATATAAAAAAGGAGGATGCACTCTTTATTTGAGCGCATCTCCAATCTTTTGTTTGATTTCTGCCATTTTGTTACGGCGTTCGATGGAGAACGTATCTCCGTGGGTTTCCACATAATCGAAGAGCATGAAAGCCTTGTTCAGGAGTTCATCTCTTGTGGGCTGTCCCACCATGTCAGCCTCGTGATAGTAGAGTTCGGCAAGCATATCCATCTTGGAGAGTCGTTTCTCCTCATCGGCAATTCCTGCCATCGCTTTCATCACATCCTCGATGGTGGCTATGCTGTAGAAGGCGTAAGGGCCCACGTATTGATTGTAGAGTTCCCTGATCTTCTCACGTCTCTCCTCCACCTCTTTCTTTTCGAGCATTCTTTCGAGTGCCGCCATAAACTCGCGAATCAGTCGCTGTATGTAGTCTCGTTGTAGCATATTTTTTTTATTTTGTTGTTATTGTTGCGTTATCTAATAGACTCATTGGTATTGCCATGACTAAGGCAAAGTTCAGGGAGTATTGTGAGAAGAGTTCCTAGAAACTCTCCTCTACCCCGTACAATGGAACATTCTTCATCCACTCTTGCTCCTTGTATGGCGACATGGAGAAGCGGATGGCTCGCAAGTCGGGATGGGCGTCAAAGAAGGCGCGAAGTGACTTGGAACGCAGGTTCTCTGCCGCTTTTACCTCTATCGGAGTTATCACCCCTTGGTGCAGGGCAAGGAAGTCTATCTCCAAGCGAGCGTCTTCCCTACTATAATAATAGGTGTAAATGTCCTGTTGACATAATAGCTGGGTAAGGACGTAGTTTTCCGTGAACGCCCCCTTGCTCTCCGTCATGGCTTTGTTGGAGATGAGCATTTGGGCAGGTTCCATCTCGCTTAGCGCACCCAGGAGGCCGACATCCAGGAGAAACAGCTTGAAGGCATTGAGGTCTTCGTAAAACTTCAAAGGCATTCCAACTTCTCTTACTCGGGAAATGCGATAGGTGAGACCTGCATCCACCAGCCATTGTATTGCCATCTCAAAATCCTTGGCTCGTGCTCCGCTTCTCACCGCTCCATAGATGAACTTCTTGTTTTCCTTGGCAAGCTGGGAAGGGATGGATTGCCAAACCATGCTGATGCGAGTGGCTTCATTTGGGCTGACATGCTTCGACATGTCACTACGATAAATGGTGAGAATGTTGTTCTGAACCTGTCTGACGAGATTTGCATCGTTAGTTGCAAGATAAGTTTTCACAGCCTCAGGCATTCCTCCTACAAAATAATATTCTCTTAATATCTTGATGAGTTTATCATGAAGTAATGTGATGGTCTTCCAGTCTTTACTTTTCAATATGTTCAGCAACTGTTCTTCGTCTTTTGCCATAAGAAACTCTTCGAAAGACATAGGGTAGAGTCGAATGATATCAACCTTTCCCACTGGAGCGGATTCTCCTTGGTGCATGGCAACGCCTAAAAGTGAACCTGCTACAGCCACATGGTATTCTGGTGCATTTTCACAGAAATACTTCAGCGAGGAAAGTCCCTTGTGAAGTTCTTGTATTTCATCCAGAATAATAAGCGTTTTGCCAGGGATTATAGGCTGTTTGCTAATGGCTCCGATAACCATTAGGACTCGCTTCATATCATAATCTTCTGCAAATATGTTGGCAATCTCAGAGTTTCCATCACAGTTGATGTAGGCAACGTGGTCATATTCCTGTTTCCCAAACTCCTGGAGGATATAAGTCTTGCCTACTTGTCTTGCTCCTGATAAGATTAAGGGCTTTCTGTAAAGGCTCTCTTTCCATGCTTTTAATTGTTCTATGATCGTTCTTTTCATCCTTACATACATTTTGAAGTTGTTAATGATGTTAATAACCTGCTGTTATGATGTTTAAACAGCTCTGTCGGTTGCAAAGATACACTTTTTTACACGATTTCCCAAATGTTTACAACACTTTTTTACACGAACTTTCATCTTATGCATACACTTTTTTACACGAACTTTCCTCGTATTACGTTCATGACAACAGCTTTCCCATCTTATTCATAATTATTGATTGCCTCCACATACTCCCACAGTTTCTTGTAGAAAGGATGTTTCGTCATCGTGTCCTTGTTGCCCAGGATGATGAGTTTCATTCGGGCTCTCGTCATCGCCACGTTCATGCGGCGGAGGTCTTTCAGGAATCCGATCTGTCCCTCGTCGTTGGAACGTACCAGCGAGATGAGTATCACGTCTCTTTCCTGCCCCTGGAAACCATCCACCGTGTTTACGCTGATCAGGCGGCGGTAAGGCTTGAAGAACTCATACTTCTTGATGAGCTTCTTCAGATACTGCACCTGGGCACGGTAAGGCGAAATAATGCCTACATCGATGCTCTCGCTCAATACCCGCTGCTTGCCTATCTTGGTGAAGTATTCCGCCAGGGTGAGCAGGGTAAGCTCGGCTTCTGCCTTGTTGATACGCCCGAAACTCTCGCCCACAAACTGCTCCTTGAAGTTCAAATCAGAATTCTGATTGGCTGCAGATACAGAAGATGATGTGGATGCAGAATCCTCAAGAGCATCTTCTCCTTCTATCGTTATCTGATTCTCCTCGTTCGAAGTGTCAATCCACGTTATCGGATGGTCGTAATCCAATACGCTTCGGTATTTGATCTGTGGCGCACTCTCCACCTTGCCCCCGTAGAACCAGTCGCTGGAGAATCGCATGATTTCATCGTTCATGCGGTATTGGATTTTCAGCAAGGTTACAACCTCCGGCTTGTTTTCGGCGATGCGCTCCATCAGGGTCTTGCCCAATCCGGCTCTCAATGCCGCAATACTCTTTACGGTAGGCGGCAGCTGGCAATGGTCGCCCGCCAGAATCACCCGGCTGGCTCTTCGCATAGGAATCCAGCAGGCAGCTTCCAAAGCCTGCGCAGCCTCGTCAATAAAGAGGGTGCCGAACTTCATTCCCTCCAGCAATCTGTGGGCAGAACCTACCAGGGTACAGGCGATGACACGCGCCTCGCCAAAGAGTTCGCTATTGATGCGGATTTCTATCTCGGCGGCACGGCTCTTCAGCCTCTCCATCTTCTGATGATAGTTCTCGCTTCCTTTCTTCCTGTTTTTTCTTAATTCTCTGATAGCCTTGCGGATAGCCCAGAGCTGCGGATAGTCGGGATGACTCTCGAAACGGCGCTCGTAGGTGAAGCCCAGCATCTTGTCGTTCACACGGGTAGGGTTTCCGATACGGAGCACATTCACACCTCTATCCACCAGTTTTTCAGAAATCCAATCCACCGCCATGTTGCTCTGTGCACACACCAGCACCTGAGTCTCTCGCATCAGGGTTTCGTTGATGGCTTCCACCAGGGTTGTAGTCTTTCCGGTTCCCGGAGGTCCGTGAACGATGGCCACATCCTTTGCCCAAAGCACTTCGTTCACAGCTCTTTCCTGGGTAGGGTTGAGCCAAGGGAACTTCATCGGTTCGAAGGAAAATCTTCCTGCCTTCTGATGCGAATAGAATAAATCGCGGAGATAAGCCAGACGGTTGTTCTTCGCCTTCATCACGCGGTCCAAGGCCTCGAACATCAGTTTGTAGCTGGTTTCGTCGAAGGATAGCTGCACGCCGATAGGCTCCGTAGATTGCTGCAAGTCGAGCAATGGGGCAGAATCGGGAACGGTAATCACCATTCTGTCGCCATCCACATAGCTTACGGTTCCCGTAAAGGAAAAATATTTTATACTTTGAATTTTTTGATTACTTTGAACTTTGAGATTTGAACTTTGAACTTTTTGATTAGCGTTTTCTGACTGCTGGAGGGCTGTACTGCCCTGGTTCTCATTCTTGCCCATCTTCTTGACCATAAAGAACATGACGGGGCGACCGAACTCAAAGTTGTGCTCGATATCCTGATCAGAGGTACGGAAGACCTCAATGGCTGTTTGGTTCAGCGAATTATAAAAGCTTTTTCCCACACGGAGCGGGAACCAGGCGTCACCTCGTTTCACCTTTCGCTGCATTCCCATCTGTTCGGTGAGCTTGCGGAAGGCTTCTTTCTCGGTATAATACTCCAGCTGGAGCAGGGTGCGTTGTTGCAATAATGCCTGAATTGGTGAAATCTGTTCCATAATTGGATGCAAAGTTACACCAATTCAGGCAAAAATAAGAAGATAATAGGATAAATTATCTAAAATTTATTTCATGACGCGTTCTACGTCCTGGATGGTGCGGTTGAACGGACCGTTGTGCTCCAGCTTGATGGTGCACATGGCAGCCGCAAACTTGCCAGCCTCGGTAGGAGTGGCACCCTGCAGTCGCTTGTAGAGATAACCGGCAGAATAGGTGTCGCCGCATCCGGTAGCATCCACCACCTCATGAGGAGCATAGGCTGGAATCTCGTAGAACGTGTCGTCTACATAAATCAGAGAACCCTCGCTTCCCAGGGTGATGATTACCTCGGTAACGCCCCAGGAATGAATCAGCTTGGCGGCCTCGCGTGGCTCCTTCAGCCCCGTGATGGTCTCCATCTCCGTCTCGTTCACCTTCAGATAGTAGGTGTTCTTGAGTACATCAAGCTTGTCCTTCCAGTCGATGGCGTAAACTTTCTCGTCTCTTACCTCGCGCAGATAGCCCTGCACATCGATGGAAACCTTACCCTTGCCGGCAAGATAAGCCACTACTTCTGGCGAGAAATCATCGCTCAGCAGACTGCCCAGATGATAAACCTTGGCCTCTACATGCTCCAGCTGCCTGATGGTGAACGGATCAGCCTTGGCAAGTACACGCTGCTTGCGCTTGTTCTGGTCTTCTTCGTAGATGTTTTCGAAGAAAACCGTGTTGCGGGAAGGGTTCAACGTAACGTCGATGCCGGCTTCGAGCATCTTCTCAACAGGTTCTTTCTCTGTTGGGTCCATTGCCGTGATGAGTGAGAAACTCACATCCTTGGGCAACTGGTTGATGGCGTAGGCGAAGTAAAAGGAAGTTCCGCCTGCCATGTATACAGTACGATTCGGGGTCACAATCTTGTCTTTGGTAATGTGACCGATACAACAAATATCTTTCATTTTTTCTATTTAAAACGACTGCAAAGTTACAAAAAAACTTTGAGTATTTCAGAATTTTTTCTTTTAATTCTGCTTTTATGGCAAATATTTAGAAGAAAAAGCCGGATTTCTTTTGGTGGTATTCGTATTTTAATGTACCTTTGCACCGGATTTAAATAATTTGAACATTATCTAGAGAATAGATTAGACTATATTATGTGGTTTGATAATTTAATCAACGTGCATTCGGCGGTGCAGGGCATCGTCATTCTTTCATTGATTTGTACTTTGGGGCTTGCCCTGGGCAAGATTCATGTCAAGGGAATCTCCCTCGGCATAGCCTTCGTATTTTTCGTGGGTATCGTGGCGGGTCATCTCGGACTCACCATCGATGAGAACATGCTGGAGTTTGCCGAGAGTTTCGGACTCACCATGTTCGTGTATGTGCTGGGACTCTATGTGGGTCCTAACTTCTTCGGTTCGATGCGCCACGAGGGCATCTCGCTCAATCTCTGGAGCCTGGCTGTCATCGCCGTGGGAACCGTTTTCTCGCTCGCCCTGTGCCTGGTGCTGCCCGTGAGCCTGCCTGATATGGTGGGCATTCTCTGTGGTGCTACTACCAATACGCCGGCTCTGGGTGCTGCCCAGCAGGCGCTGCAGCAGTTGGGATTGCCTAGTGGTGGGGCTGCCCTGGGCTGTGCCGTCACCTATCCGCTGGGTGTGGTGGGCGTCATCCTGGCGATGATGTTCCTGCGCAAGCTCTTCGTCAAGCCGGCTGACCTGGAAATCCGACGTGCCGATGAAGACGACCATACAGCCATCGGACAGTACGTCATCGTGAACCCGGCACTCAATGGCAATACCATCGCCGAAATCTCGATGATGACCCATCGCAAGTTCATCATCTCACGTGTATGGAGAGGAGAGCAGGTGATTGTGCCTCAGGCTGATACGGTTCTCCATACCAATGATAATGTGCTCGTGGTTACCAATAAGGATGAGGTTTCGGCGATGCAGATTCTCTTCGGAAAAAAGGTGAACAAGGAGTGGAATAATGATAAGGTAGACTGGAATGCGATTGACGCAAAGGTGGAAAGCCGCATCATCGTGATGACCCGTCCGGGACTGAACGGCAAGCGACTGGGAAGCCTGCAGATGAGAAAATCCTATGGCGTCAACGTGAGCCGAGTGCTGCGTGGTGATATCCGTCTGCTGGCTACCGATGACCTCCGTCTGCAGTACGGCGACCGTCTGACGGTGGTGGGCGACCCTACGAGTATCGACCATGTAGAGCAGTTCCTGGGAAATGCCGTGAAGACCTTGAACGAGCCTAACCTGGGCGCCATCTTCCTCGGAATCATCCTCGGACTTGCCATCGGAACCATTCCTCTGGACATTCCGGGAATGACGGCTCCGGTACGTCTGGGTATTGCGGGTGGTCCTATCGTGATGGGTATTCTGATTGGTGCGCTCGGACCTCGTGTGCATTTCATCTCTTATATGACCCGTAGTGCGGGCCTGATGCTGAGAGAACTGGGTCTTGCCCTCTATCTCGGTTGTCTGGGCTTGTCGGCAGGTGGACAGTTCTTCGAGACGGTGGTTCGTCCTGAAGGATTGATGTGGGTAGGCATCGGCTTCCTCATCACGGTAGTGCCTGTAGTTATTGTGGGCCTTATCATCCTGAAGACCAAGAAGTACGACTTCGGAAGCATCTGCGGCATTCTCTGTGGCAGTATGGCGAATCCGATGGCTTTGACTTATGCCAACGAGACGCTGGATGGCGATACGCCTAGCATCAGTTATGCTACGGTTTATCCGCTCGGCATGTTCATCAGAGTGGTGATAGCCCAGGTCATCGTGATGTTCTTTGTCTGAAAGGAAACGGGGTAAACTTTTAGGCACGGCTTTTTAATTTTTTAGGCACGGATTACACGGATTTTTTTATGATACTATAAATACGCTTTATTCACATTAGCGCCATAAATCCGTGTAATCCGTGCCTAAATCAGCTTAATCCGTGCCTAAATCAGATTTAGAAATCAGCCTTTCTTGTTATGGTCATTTTCTTTCCTGTCAATGGGTGCTCGAAGGTTATTTCTTCTGCATGGAGATGCAGTCGGGCAGCCTTCTCGTTGCCGTAGAGCGGATCGCCGAGGATGGGCGCTTTCAGTCCTTCCTGATGGGCACAATGCACTCTGAGCTGGTGGGTTCTGCCGGTTTTCGGATAGAGAGCTATTCGGAGATGGGAATCGTCGACAGGTTCCAGTACTTCATACTCCGTGATGGCTTCCTTGCCCAGCTCATGGTCTACAATCTGACGGGGACGGTCCAGATAATCGGGCATTAGAGGAAGCGAGATGATTCCCTTTTCAGGAATGACCTTTCCCGAAATGATGGCAACGTACTTCTTCTGTATCTGATGATTCAGGAACGCTTTCTGCAGCCGATGATAGGCAAACTCTGTCTTGGCTATCATCATCACGCCGCTGGTTGACATGTCCAGGCGATGAACGATTAGCGGACCGGTAGCCTCCGGATATTTGCTGCGCATCAGGGCGTAGACGGAAGGCTGGGCTGCGTCTTTTCCCGGTACAGACAGCAATCCTTCGGGCTTATGGATGACCGCAATTTCTCTATCCTCATAAAGCGTTTCCACCTTATTATAGAGAGAGAGGTCTACGGCAGCCGGTTCGAAGGTGGAAGCTGGCAGCATCCATTGCAATATCGGCTTGCACTTGCCGTTGCAGGCTGGGTAGAAGTGAAGATGATGACGGATTTCCTCCTTCGGACTCTCTCCCCACCAGAACATAGCCATCTGCAAGGGTTTGTAGCCAAGAGAATAAGCATACTGCAGCAGCTTAGGCTCACAGCATTCGCCACTTCCGGCAGGTGGCACCATCTTCAGGGCTGCTATTCTGCTCGTTGCAATAGTGGCTTGCGGATAATCCCTGAGGGCTGCATCTCTGAAAATCTCCAGCAGGTCTTTGCTCTCGCCTTCATGATTCTGCATGCGGAACTGCGAAAACAGCCATTGCTGCAAGGCATCAGATAATGTCTTGCGCAGTTGCTTCAGGCTAAGAATATCCGCCTGATAGGCTTCGTATTCCGTTTCAAGGCTGGTCTTTTCGGAAAGCGATTTCTTGAGTCGGCGTAGTTCTGCCTTCATAAACTGGCTTTCCTTTACCATTTCAGCCTCTTCCTCCGGATTGAGACTTCCTGCTTCCCGTCGGGCATCACGTTTTGCCTTCGCCTTCTTTATCTTTTCCTGATAGGCAGCGATGGTATGCTTCCGCTCTTCCTGCAGTTGCAGGATGAGACCTTTGGCTTCCTTCATGTGGGTGTTGGCTTCCAATTTCCTGATGCTCTGGTTAATGCCGGATATTTCAGCCTCGTGGGTCTTGAAATATCCGTCGGGCTGCAGATAGTCAAAAACGGCAGGCACAAAGTCGTCCCAGTCGCTTCTTCCTCCTATCTGTCCGCTATAGGCGGCAAGATAACCTATTTCTGGGGCACCTGATGCAGGTTGGGCATTCTCAACGATGAGTACGCCAAACATTTTTCCTTTATCTATCTCCTCTCGCCAGTCTTCACGCTCCGATAGATAGGTTTGCAGCTCCTTGCATACGGCGATGCAAAGAGGATGAGGCTGATAATCGAGCGGATTGTTCATGCGCTCGGGAAAGTCAATGCCTGATAGCAGGGCTTGGTCTATGGAATGAAAAATCATGCTGCAAAGATACAAAAAATCAAGTAGAACTCTTGGTTTATCCACAGAAAAATCTTAATTTTGCAAAATAAAAATGAAAATTTATGATGAATACTCAAAATAGCAACATATTCTATCACCTGATCGCCTTCCTGACGGTGGCTATATGGGGAACAACATTCGTATCTACCAAGGTATTGATGCTGAACGGGCTGTCGCCTGCCCAGATTTTTACCCTGCGCTTCAGCATCGCCTACATACTGATGCTGGCTTTCAATCATCGCAGGTTTTTTGCCGACTCATGGCAGGATGAGTTAAAGATGGCGTTACTGGGCATTACGGGCGGTTCGCTCTATTTCTGCAGCGAGAACGAGGCGATGAACTTCACCACTACCACCAATACCTCGCTCATTGTCTGTTCGTGTCCGCTCTTTGCCACCCTGCTGGTGCGTATGGTCTATAAGGATTCCAACCGCATTCATATCGTCCAGCTGCTGGGTTCTCTTCTGGCATTTGTGGGTATGATCATCGTGGTATTGAACGGCAGGTTTGTGCTCCATCTCTCTCCGGTAGGTGATGCTCTGGCGTTTACGGCTTGCATGTGCTGGGCTATCTATTCGCTCCTGATGAAGTCGGTAACGGGCGATTATAGTGCAGCTTTCATTACGAGAAAGGTTTTCTTCTATGGCGTACTCACCATCTTGCCTTATTATCTCATCATCCCGGGCTTTCCTCCTCTGGAAGTCTTTACCCGTCCGCAGGTTATCGGCAATCTGCTCTTCCTGGGCTGTCTGGCTTCCATGATTTGCTTCCTGACGTGGAACTGGTGCATCTCCAAGCTCGGAACGGTAAAGGCAACCAACTGGGTTTACTTCAACCCTATCACCACCATGATATTTGCTTCATGGGTACTTGATGAGCAAATCACCCCTTATTTCCTGGTGGGTGCTGCCTGCATCCTGATGGGTATGTATATTGCCGATAAGAAAACGAGGGGAGAATCATAATCTTCCCGAAAAACCAACCTAAAAGCAAACCGACTTATGACAGAACTGAAAAAATATACCTGGCTATGGCTGATGGGATGCATGATGCTGCTGGCAGCGTGCTCCTCAGAGAAAAAGGAGGATGACTCCTGGTACAGACCCATCGATGAGTTTGTAACCCAGCATCAGCAGATGATGCAAAGCCAGCCCGACTCGATGATTCTGCAAATCAGAAACTTGAAATGCGGAGGCAAGCCGGAACTGGTAGAGCAATGGAAAAGACTGATTGTTGCGAAATGCTGCTATCTGAAAGGCGCCGACCCGGAATGCCAGGCGCTTATCGACTCGGTAAACGGCTTTTGCCGCCAGCATCCCGACCTGGAAACCACCTTCAAGATACAGTCGTATGCCGACAACCTGCAGGGGGTATTGCTGCAGGCTGTGGGCAAGCGGGAACCTGCCCGCACTTATTACATCAAGGCTTACCGGGAATTGATGAAACTGGATCATCACAATGATGCCATCGACATCTGCATCAATATAGCCGATGCTTCCAGGCAGTTGGGTAAGCTGGCGGATGCATCCTCGTGGTATCGCCGTGCCAATTTTCTGGCAGATTCCCTGAATCTGCATGAGGCTCAGAACAGTATTCTGGCAGGATTGGGACAGGTGTATAACGACCTGCGCAACTATCAGTTGGCGCATTTCTATTTCCGCAAGGCAGAACGCCAGTATCCGCCCCGGAATCCGAAGGATGCCCATTTCTTCTACAACAGTTGGGGAAATGTGTATAGCAGTCAGGAAAAGCCCGCCGAGGCATTGAAGTGCTTTCTGAAGGCGCAGAAGGCAGCCCGGCAGATGGGACAGCCTTTCATGACGGCTGTGGTGGATGCCAACCTGGGACAGACCTATCTGGAACTCAACCGCCTGGATTCTGCCCAGAAATATCTGGCTAATACCACGAAGTTCTTCTTCGTGCAACCTAATATGCAGAACGACCTGCAATTCTATATTGATGGCTTGAATGCCGCTCTGGCGCTGAAGCAGAACCGTCTGGACAAGGCTTCGGCGATATTGAGTAAGCCATACGACCTATCGAAGATGTCGCCCAATTACCTTTATCTCTACCACAAGGGATGGGCTGATCTTTATGAGCGAAAGGGACAGTTTGCCAAGGCTTTGCAATATCAGAAACTGATGAAGCAATACGATGACTCGCTGCGCAACGCCACGATGGTATCGAATGTGCAGGAGAACGAGCTGCGATTCAAGCAGGATACAGCCATCGTCCGCCGCGACCTGATTCTTCAAAGTACGCAGGCAGAGGCAAAGTCTTCCCGGTTAATCCTGCTCCTGGTCATTGGTTTACTGGTGGTGGGCGTGTTGGCACTGGTGGTGTTCTATCGCTATAAGTCGTTGCGCCACAAGCATCAGCATCGGGAGGAGATGAACCGCATGATGGCGCTGAAGATGGAGAACGTGCGCAATCGCTTCTCGCCCCACTTCGTGTTCAACGTGCTCAACATCTTTATCTCTAATCTGCCAAAGGGTGTCAACGTGAAGCCGCTGCGCCTTCTGATACAGGTGCTCCGAGCCAATCTGCTTACCTGCGATCAGGTGGCAGTAAGCCTGGAGGATGAGTTGCAGATGGTGATGAGTTATTCGTCTCTTCGCCACGAAACCAATCCGTTCCTTCCGATGCCCCGGTTTGATATTGCCAAGGAGGTTGACATGTCGCTGATGTTGCCTTCTATGATTATACAGATTCCTGTGGAGAATGCCCTGAAGCATGCTTTCGTGGGAATGGAAGAATCGGGAGAGAAGCCGCTGCTCGATGTGAAAGTCTGGATAGAAGACGGCATGCTCCGCATCGATGTCATCGACAATGGCTGTGGCGGCGTGGGTGCCGTGGCTGGCATGGGCACAAGGAAGACTAATGCTGCGGCAAGCACGGGCACGGGATTGAGAATTCTGAACAGTACCATCGAGATGCTCAATGCAGGAAATGCACGCAAGCTGTATTTCAAGATGCAGAGCCGTGTAGGTGCTGCTGGTGGCGGAAGTGACCGGCAGAAAGGAATGTGTGTAAGTATCGGAGTACCATGCGAATACGATTATAGCGTATGCCAGTAGGGTGGGGAGACTCCTTTCGTAAATATGTAAAAAAGAATGTTATGCAAACGGATCAAGATAAAATCAAGGTAGTAATAGTGGATGATGAGCCACAGAGCATCCTGAGGTTGGAGAACGATCTGGCTGCCCTGGAAGATTTCGAGGTGATAGCCACTTCCTCTTCGGCGATGTCGGCAAAGACCTTGGTGATGAGCATGCAGCCCGATGTGCTGTTCATCGATGTAGAGATGCCTGGACAGACGGGTTTCGAGGTGTTGCAATCTCTGAGGGATGAGATGCCGATGGATCTCATCGTGGTGTTTTATAGCGCCTTTAATAAGTATATGATTGATGCGCTGCGTGCTTCAGCCTTCGACTTCCTGCTGAAACCATATCAGCAGGAAGAGTTGGAACTGATAGTGGGACGTATTCGTCAGAAGTTGGAAGGGGGAGAGGGGGCTTCCTCTTCTCTTGGTTCTACTGCATCCTCTCCTGAATCCCATCAGAATCCTCAGGATTTATTGGGTTTGAATGGTTTGTTGGGAACATCGGGCAAGCGCCTTGCCGTTCAGACCATTTCGGGGTTGCTGATGGTGAAGCCCGATGAGGTGTTCTGCTGTACATTTGATGAGGATACCCGCCTATGGCATCTAAGGTTGGTCAATGGTCAGATTCATAAATTGAAGAAGCAGACCACGGCGAAGTCTGTTCTCTCCCTATCTCCTTCGTTGGTTCAGGTCCGTCAGGATTGCATCATCAATCTCGACTACCTCATCAGCATCGAGAACTACACGCTTCGCTGCATCTTCTCTCCTCCTTTCGACCAGGAGAACATCACCGTTTCCCGCCGCTGCTATAAGGCGGTGAAGGAGAAGCTGGAGATATTGTAGAGAAGGAATAGTTCTATTTCCATTTCTGCGCTATTGCAATTAAAATGCCAGTAAAAATACCGCCTCCACCTAGGCAACCATAGCGTATGGCATCCTGGTTGCCGTAGGTGGAGACTAAGTATATGCAGCCCATCCAGATGCTAAATAGTATCGCTAGTGAAAGTAGTATAAAACTATTATTGCTCATTTTTAGTGGATTCTTTTTAGAGACAAGACAGTCTTGTTTCCAAAAATGTTTAGATTGAAGGTGATTTCGTTTAACCGTAGAATTGATGATATTATCTATCGTGTTATACTCTGTAGGCTTATCAAATGGCTGTTTTTCTAGAGAGCTTTCATGTTTATGTCTGTTATATTTAGCAAAAACGATTCTTCCTGAGTCTATTCCATTATACCAGATCATATTTAAGATATTATTTGCCTCATCTTTAGAATAGACTCTTTTATCTTTATCGAATGTGTTTATTTGGTCTATTAAAAAAGGTTCGTCCATTAAGGCAGGGTCAAAGCCTTTTTCAACGATTAGTTCTTTTAAAAGTACCAATAAGGGTGTCACTTTTTCTTTCTTATCTGAATCCTTTTCCATTGCAAGCTGGACATTGTTTAGTTCCATTGCAGGTTGGGCAAATATGATTTTTCTTTTTTCCATACGAATAATCTGTATAATAACCTTTCCCATTGCATCTAGCGCATTTTCCGTTTCCACCACAATGATAGTAGTCTGATATGCTCGTTTTTGTGCATCTTTTCCCTTGTGTAGGCTGATTGTAGGTGTTTCCACCATAGCTTCCGCCTGCTGATTGTTGGGTACTGCTATTTAGAAAGTTGCAGTATGCTAGCATATTCTCTTGTGTATTTTCGTGTGATGAGAAAATTACAAAACTGGTTACAACATATACCATCCCTCCTATAAGTTCTTGATGGTTATATTGTAATAGGGAATAGTCGCTACTTATGGTAATGTAGTCGCTTCCACTAACCCATCCGGCTTGTGCCATCAAACCGATACTACTACTGTAAGTCCATCGACGATTGCCTATAGTCACAGAGCCATCGTCATTGAATGTTACCGGAAGTCTTTGATTTGCTGCCGGTGTGCAGACTCCGTTAGATACATTTACAAACTGGTAGTATGTTCTTGTGTTGCTGTTTGTCTCGCTTACGTTTGGCATGGAACATACAGCAACGCAATTGGAAATTGCAATTATGTTTTGCCATACCCAAAGTAGAATTACTAATAAGAACTTTTTCATATTAATCATAATTGTTTTATTTTTACTGTTAATTCTGTAAGTTTAAAATTTTCGCCATTGGTTTTCTTATAGGACATTCCTACAATTTTTTTGTGAGGCTTCATTGTTGCCAAACGGAGCATGAAGTCTTCGGCAGTCTCTGTAGATACAACAGTCTTACCAGTAGAATCCATTGTTTTTACTTTAGCTTGTGGACTTGCGAAAATTTCAGAAAGCAAGGACTGCGAAAGATTGATTCGTTCATCTTCATTGATATTCTCATCAAGAATACTGTTAAGCTTTTCAATCATCTCTTTAACTGTTCCCATATATGCTTGCTGGTCTTTCAACTTTTCAACTTTTTTAATCTTTTCTTTTATAGCTAGAATGTCTTCGTCATCATTTTCTAGACCTAGTGATTGGTAATAAGCAATTGCAAGTCTATAATATGTTATCGCTAATCCCAGATTCTTTTTTACGCCAAGTCCATCTTTGTACATGTCTCCTAATCTGTCACAACATTCAGGGTCTTTATCATTCTTATATCCTGTTTCATAATAGTACTTTGCTGTCTTGTAATCATGACGATAATCTTTTTGAATATCACCCATTTTTGTGCAAATATATGAATATGGATAAATAGCCATTTTTTCGCATAGTTTTTCGGTCTCTTCATAGTGTCCACATTGCAACAGAACATCTGCGTAAGCATTCATTCCCCAGAAGAAATTTGCATTAGCACTTCTTTCTAAGTATTTAATGCTTTGCATTGTGTCTTTGGCAATCGTAAAATAGTCATTATACAATGGAGTAAACAAGAGCAGATACTCCATTTTTCTTCTTCGCTCGATGGAAGGCACTATCTTTCCGTTCCACCTTTTGAAGTCCACATAATCACGATAGATGTTTCTGTTGCCACTTCGCATCTTGGCATACATCCGGCTTTTCATCACCTTTCCACACCCCACATTGTAGGCAAGTGTAGCCAAGAGCAGCGAGTCACGACCGAAGCCACGGAACATGGCGCAGAGCTTTCTGAGGTCAGAGCGCAGCAAGGCATCGGCTTGCCGTTCCGTCATTTTTGGAGAAAACCGCTCGCCAGGCAACAACTTGTGCCCATATCCGACATAAGGGTGATGCTTTGGTCCGTGCATACCCTCGTACTTCTTGATGCAGGCGACAGCCAACTCAAAACGTGACACATGACGAACTTGCTTTATCGCCCCTTGCGTCTGGGCAGACAAGCTGCCCGACACAAGAAGCAAGGCTAACAATATCATCAACCTCATACGCTACCGAGTTTGTTGGCACTTCTCGCAAACTCTTCCTCCTCGTCTGTGTCGTTGAAACTGAACTCCATTTCGTATGACTTGCCGAAGTTGTCCTCTACCACCACGGTCAGCGTCTGTGTCTCCGTACTTGCCGAAGTATAGTAAAGACGGAACTTCTCGTTCTCCAACAGATAGCGGTCGTTTGGCTGGAACACCGTTCCGTTCTCCATTCTCAGCGAACCTTTTCCGTCATGCTGAAAATAGCGGATGGTGTAGATGGTGCCGTCAAACTTTCCCTCCGCCTTCAACTCGCAGCGGATATCAACAGTCTGTCCACGCACAATGTCCTTTGGTACAGGCATCGTCTCCACCTTGAATGGATACGACTGCTGAATGTCCAGCTCATCGCTGCACGATGAAAGGATTACCGATACGGCACACACGAAAAGGAATGCCAACACGCTCACTGATTTCTTGATTTTATTGTTCTTCTTCACTGTCTTGTTGCTTTTTGAATGATTGTTACTTTCTTGTCTTATGGCTCATCAGGTACTCGTTCAAGTCCTTGTAACTTGTGTATAGATGCGAACGCCCTACGACTTCTTACCTGTCAACTTGTTGGGTAGCTTGTAGGGTTACTTGTTGGGTGCTTGCAGGGTACTTGTTGGGGCAAGGCACAAAGAAAAGTGAGCTGTGGGGTTACTGTATGACAACTATGGGGTAACTGTGGGGTAATTCTAAAACTATATGATTTTAGTACAATGCCATAAAGCATTTTGCCACCTATTTGTGATATATTTGTGGCAAAACAACTTTATGCTTATCACAAATATCAGGAAACGCTAAACAATTTCTTCGTTTGAGTCCCAAAATAGAAAGAAACGCTAAACAATACCTTCCCTGAAGAAAAAAGTGGGCATTGTTTTGCGTTTCTTGCCATTTAGAGAGCCGTTGGACGAATTGTTTAGCGTTTATTTCTACTTTTGAGGGTCATTCGGGCTTTTGTTTAGCGTTTCTCGCTACTTTTAACCTCAGTTGGAGGTTTCAACGCACGTTTCTTGTCATTTTGGGATTCAACGAAGGTCTTGTTTTGCGTTTCTTTCTACATTCAAATGCTAACGGAGATATTGATGCACGTTTCTTCCACCAATCAGAACTAACAAGAGCAAGAAACGGCGTTTCTTACAGCATTTGCAATTCCGGTTCTACAATAAACGTGCGCCAATGGTATAACAACCGTTAAAAAGTAGGTTTTATTTCGCAATTTCATCCGATTTTTATTCATTTGTTCCCATTTTAGCGATTATTTTTGTATATTCGCATTCGCAATCGGGAAACCGACAACGCAAAAATCCAAATGTCGAACTTAATTCCAATGATTATGAAGGAAATAAATGACATCAGTTTGCCACGCATGAATAATGGTGCGCATTTCACGTTCGTAAGTAACATTCTTGCACGTGTTGAGTCAGACAGTGCTGTAAAGAGCAAGGCTGCTGACCAAGTAAGTAATTTCAAGACTGCCGTCTCAACAGAGGACGAAGTTCTGAAAGTTTCGCAGAAGAGTCTTTTGACCGATGACATCGCCAAGGCAGACAACGACCGTGACGCACTCTATGCTGGCTACAAGAAAGCCGTTGAAGCATTCCTTGCTATGCCTATCGCAGACATGGCACAGGCTGCAAAGGTTCTCGCACAGCACATCAAGGACTACAAGATTAACACCGCCGACCAACTCGACAAGGAGACCGGTCTTTTGGTGAACTTTATCACAGACCTTGAGAACAAATATTCTGCACAGGTTGCCAAGTTGGGCTTGACAGCATTTGTTACCAACATGAAGGAAGCCAACGAGCGTGTAAGAACACTTACTTTGCAACGTACTAACGAGAAGATGGGCGTATCTGTCGGAGCTTTGAAGACTGCTCGCACAGCAAGTGATAACGCTTACCGTGCATTGGTGAAGATGGTGAACGCTCTTGCCCTCGTCTTTGGCGAAAAGGATTATGCTCCGTTCATCGACTACGTGAACACCGAGATTACTCACTACAAGCGTGAGGTGATTGGTCAGAAATCTTCCGCTCCTTCTACTTCGGGTAGTTCTTCTGCGGATTCTGGCAGTAGTACCCCAAGTGGAGGCAACTCAGGGCCTTCTTCAAGCGGTGGTTCTTCATCTGGCGGAAGTTCATCTTCAGATAGAGACGAAGATATAGGTATAGAATAAAATGAATCTTCAATGCTGCTTTCTGAAAACGGAAGCAGCATTGATTTGAAAACAAAGGTCACAAATAGTAGTCGTTATGAAAGATTTTAAATATATTTCTCCTGTTTATGCTGATGGAACAATAAAATTGCACAGGCAATTTTATCTGGCAGCAATAAAAGCACTGAGTATTGCCAGACGGTTCAATCCACTTCTTGACGAAGAAACAGTTGAACTTAAACATTTTATGTTGTTAGTCAATTTCCGTGAAGAGCAACCTGCAAATGCTTTAACAGGATATTTCGTGTTTAGAAATACGGTGTTCCGCTTTTTGACGGCAACTATAGACTATGCCTTGTTACTTACTGCAAAGGATTTGAGAGGCTTGAGTATTTCAAACATACTCAATATAAGGAAAAGTTACGACCAAATTTGTTTGTCATTTTGCTTACGTTGTAATGAAGCAATAGCTCTGCAAACAGGAAAACCGATATTTAGGGTCACTATGAGAAAGGTCTATATTGATTCCAATGAATATATATTTGGAGCAAGACAAACCATTGCTATAAAAGATGACATTGGATTACCATTTACAACATTTGGTAATATACAAAGTCTGAAAGTCGTTGACATTCCCAGAGAATTTACCGATACACAATATACACTTGCAGGCAAATCGCATTATTCACCTTATGCGACAAATACAGAAACATATTGTGCCATTTATGCCGAAACAGATAACAAGTATGACAATCATGCCATTAAAGTTCTTAGATGGTTTCCGCAACAAAGAACTGAGATTCTGCAGCAATGTAAAGATGTAGCTTTAGCAAAACAAAAATGCCAACGCATCAATCATTCTTTGGTTAAGTATACTGATTTATGCTTAGAAGAAAGTGGTAAGATTCCTACTGATGATGAGACCATAAAGCATTATAAAGAGGATTTGAAAAAGGTGGACGAAATCATAGCCAAAGAACGTAATTGTTGTGATGTGTTTTTTGAGCTTGGTTATATTTCCAAAGATGAAAATGCAAAACTACATGAATTCATGGTAGAAAATGACTCACGTATTCTATTTGGAAAGATAAAAGAAAATAAAATTGCCATAATTGGAGGACTGAATATTTTTTCAGAGAATGATTTTAGTTATCCATTATGTATCGCTAATATACCATTAACATGAGTGCTATAATAGATTTTCTTTTTAGAAACAAGTATTATAAGGAGGTCTTATCTTCTTATAAAGAGGCTAATGGTCGTTTCTGCAAGGCTTTTGAAGTTTGGAAAGAGTCTTGCCCAACAGTCATTTCTGAGGATTACCAATCGAAAGAGTTTGTTCACCAAAACTTGAAGAAAATAAAACAAGTTAACATTTGGATTCAAGCAACAGACAGGTTACTTAAAAATAACTACAAGGCTATCGAATGGTTATTTTCAGAGCGACATATGACTTTTCATTTACCTTTTCATTATACAGAATATGAATTGGTGGCAAATGAAGAGCAGTACATCAAAGACTTGACAGAACAACTCGACACCTACCATTCCTTAATGAAAACCAATAAGGAAGCTGTTGGTAGATTTTTGAATGGTAACAAGGTTTCTCATTCATATAGCGAGATTAGAAAAATTGCAGGGGCAAAAGAAACTATTGAGAAAATTGGGGGTATTTTAGAGTTTGCCCATTCTTGCAAGGACAAGTATCCTTTGGCTTGGAAACAGTTCTCAAACAATAGAGATTTGAATAATATGCCAATAGATGAGTTGCAAGGCATAAAATGCAGATCACTGTCTGTCAAAGAATCTTTTTTGCCTTTATTCAAAAGCAAAGAGAAACTTATATTGATGATTTTGGGAGAGACGAACCACCAGCTATCTTCTTTTACTAATGAAACTATTGCCAAGGAAGAATATGCAATATTCTATCTAAAAAGGTCTTTAGAAGACATATTTCCTATACAGCAATCAGCAGTAGTACATATTGATGGTGACGAATTGAAACGAGCAATTCTTGATTCTACCAAATATGGAAAAGAAGTGAGGTTCTTTGATGACTTTACGACTTCCGACTTTTATCGACTTAGAGATGAGGCTGATAAGTTAGGAATACAATTTGATGAAATTGTTTCTAAAGTAAAGGATAACAATGAGGCAATAAAGGCTTACAATAATAAAAAGTCTGGTAAAAGTGCGGTCTATATAGAGAACTACATCCAAGCATCAACTGTCAACACTCCTCTATATAATTTCATCGAGACATATAGAAAAGAGGCTGAGGATAGAAACAAAGCTCAAATAATAGCCAATAATTACCCACTGGGATACAAATTGCTATATGGTGATTGGATAGATTTAAGTAAATGCGACATTACTTATATCCATAATATAATTAATGCAGAAGGAGCTATAAAAAGACGTAATGCTGAAGAAATTCAGAAAGAAGAACAACGAAAAGAAGCTATTAGAAAAGAGAAAGAAGCGGAAAAGAACAGAATAGAATTCCTTTCTTCATTGAAAAAGGTTGATGCAATATCCATTAGGAATTTATTGCTTAGAAATGGCATAAAGTGCTTTTACCATTTTACAGACAGGGCAAACATAGAATCTATCAGAAGAAACGGAGGCTTATATTCTTGGCATTACTTGAAATCGCATGGAATACAGATTCCCAATCAAGGAGGAACTCCTTTCTCTGAGGAACTTGATAAGAGATATGGGCTACAGGATTATGTCAGATTGAGTTTCTGTAAAAGTCATCCTATGGCATATAGAAAAATGCAAGAAGGAGCAAACATTGTTGTTCTGAAAATATCATTAGATGTTGCTACTTTTAGATATACGATGTTTTCTGATATGAATGCAACAGATAGTCTTCATTCACAAGGTGGGGATTTAGCTGCATTACAAAAAATCAGGTTTGCTGCAACACAAAGGGAATATGTAAGACATGACGATGCAGATTTCAAATATCTCCAAGCAGAGGTCATGGTAAAAACATTCATTCCACTCCAATACATAGAGAACATTAATACTGTCGTCTATGACGATTTACCATTTTAAGTAACGAATATGATTTATATAGTAAACAAAAGAAGAAAAATAGAAAGAATTGAGGCAGAATATCCAAATGCTTACATCTTGGATTTGACATCAAAGTCCATCTATGCTCAAAAGTTAAGTCCTTTTTATCCCCATGGTAATATCCCTATTCCATTTTCAAAAGGAGCAACTGCAACTTGTGTAGAGGCCGTTTGGCAAGGATTAAAAGTCTTTGAAAATGAAGGCGTAAGCATGGAGACCTTCAAGAATGCTACTATGCATAATTTAAAACGCACGGTACGAAAATTGGGCAAGCCATTAGGACATCAGAAAGGCTTATATTCAAACGAACTTCTTGATTACTTTGAAGCACGTAAGAATATTTATCTACCTACATACAAGTGGATGTTAGAAAATATTCCAGATGTAAAAGCTATACTCAAAAAGATTACCGAAAAGGCTAAAGACTGTGATATTGTGTTTTTGGATTACAACACAAATATTGATTACAAGAATTTATCTACTCCTCTTTCACATGCTGGATTGGTAAAGCTCTACATTGAAGGCAAATATCCATGCCCAACAGAAAAGGATGAGCCTTACTATTCGTCAATGAAAGAAAAATCAAAAGCAAAGAGTAAAGCGGGTAAAAACAAAACTAAAAAAGAGCCTGTTCAGAAGTCCTTGTTTGATGATATAAAATAACTGTCTGACGAGGTGGTTCATGAAGAATGACTTTCCGCTTCCCGATGGTCCGAGCACGAACTTGTTGCGGTTGGTTGTCACGCCTTTTCTCATCGGCAGGTCAGAGATGTCAATGTGCAGCGGCTAGCCACTGATGCGGTCTGCCATCTTGATTCCGAACGGTGAGGGAGAATCCATATAGTTGGTTTCCTCTGTGAAGAGGCACACCGACTGCTCAATGAAGGTATGGAAACTCTCCTCTGACGGGAAATCACCCTCGTTGCCGGGGATCGCTGCACAGAATAATGTCGGACAATCCACCGTATTGTGCCGTGGCACACATTCCATGCTTGCCAACTGACTGCCCACATCATTGCGAAGATGCTTCAACTCTTCCATATCCTCGCCCCATGCCAGGACATTGAAATGGGCACGGACAGACTGCAACCCCTGTGAGTGAGCCTCGTTCAGATACTCGTCAATCCATTCCTTGTTGATGGCGTTCTGTCGGCTGTACCTTGACAGCGAGTGCATGTTACGTGCGGTCTTCTCGAACTTCTGCAAGGTCTCGTCACTGTTGTCTATGAATACATACAGGTTATAGATATGGTTGCAGGACAACAGCAAGCCAACTGGAGCGGCAAAGGAAAGTCGGCAGTCACTTCGGTCAGTGGACAATCGCTCAAATAGGTTGTCCGTAGATACTTCCGTTGGCAGGTCTTTTATGTCCTCAAAGACATGGCAAGGTATGTTTTGAGTTACTCAAAACCTTTGGAGTTACTCTCCAAAGACCTTGCTCTGCCGGGTAGTTTGCCTCTCCGAAGTCGGGCTCCCCATGTTCCAATCTGACGATAGTTTGCTCTGTTCTATCATAGCCGTATGTACCACTTAATCATGCCCTTGTTAGCCTCCGGATCTTTCAGCAACTCCTTCATCACGCCAAGCAAGTTTTCCACCTGGTCTGCCGCTATGCGGTAGAATCCGAATCGGCTTGGTTCCTTGCACTGGCGGAAGAAGTTTCTAAAGAAACTGTCCATCAAGTCACTGTTGCGGTCAAAACGCAGGAAGTCGGGCGTATTCTCCGCCTTGGCGGGTGCTCGCTTCGGGGTGCCGTCTCTGCTGAGTCCGGCGACGACGCTGATCTCGCCCGTCTTCTCGTCACGGACTACCAGCACGTCCTGTTCATCACTCTTTTTCTTTTGTACCATAATTGTAAATTTTTAAAGGTGAATACTGTTGTTATTTGAATTTCTGATGAATGCGAGTCAAGTAATGCTCCACATTCTCTTTCTTGAATTCTTTGACATTATTCTCTACAAACTGCATCACATCCTCTTCCGTGTAGTAGGTTTTCTGCCCCAAACGCTTGTAGGGAAGCACTCCCAGACTGCGATAGCGTTGAAGGGAACGAGGGGATATTTGAAATAAGAGGCAGAGGTCTTGGTTGTCGAGCAATTTTTCATTGATGGCAGAACTTCCTTTTTGCTCCGTCTCTCGTTCGTGTCTCAACATCAGCATGTCGTAGATGCCGTCTATCTTTTTGTGTAGGTCATGGAGATATAACTCCAGTTTTCTCAATGTTCCATCTTCCATGCTCATATTTCCTTTGCTATTGTTCGTTCCTCAACCATTTTTTCAATGGCTTCAACTTGGTATCGGCATTGATTGCCAATTTTAATAAAATCAATGCGGTTCTCTGAGCGCATTCGCTGCAGGGTGCGCTTGCTCACACCAAGCATCTTAGCTGCATCGTCATTGGTCAACATCGGCTTCAATCCCTTACCCGTCAAGTTCTCTTGAAATGCCATTTTTGCCAATCGCACGTACTGGACTATTTCTGTCAACTGTTCTGTCAGCTTTTTGAAGGCTGTACTTTCCATTGTTATTACTTCCATTCTAATTCCGTTTGAAATGTTATGTAATTCGTTGTTTTTATTTCTCGGCGGCAAAATTAAGCATTTGAGAAATACCCGTTTAACAACTCATTAATGACCCACGTATAATTTTCTTGATTTTTCTTGCCAAGCGGTCGGCAAACCCCAGAAAAGCACTGCCACAGTTATTCATTTTCATTGTTTTTCTACATACACACATTAACTTTGCATCCGAATTTGTTGAACCAATAAAACAGAGAATATGGAAGTAGTAACAATGGAAAAGAAGGCATTCGACTTGATGATGACAAGATACGATGCCTTGGTGAAGAAAGTGGAGTTGCTGAAGCATAAGGCTAACGGCAAGCGTCTGAACAAATGGCTTACAGGTCATGAGGTCTGCCAGCAACTTCGCATCAGCCAGCGCACCTTACAAAAACTTCGTGACCACCGTTTCTTGGGGCATACCCAGATAGGTCGCCAATTCTATTACTGTCCCGAAGAGGTCAAAGCCATCGTTCCGCTTATCGCCAGAATCAAATCGGTATAGCGTAAAGCCAAACTCGCCCAAGGAAAAGTCAAAAACTTTACCCTGGGCGAGCCAAAACATTTTATATTCACCACTTAATCCAAATTGTAAACAATGAACATGAACCAACTTCTTACGCATGAGAGCAAGTCGATAGACACCGCCATGCAATCCTTGAAGAAAGCCAACAACTGGCTATCCTCATTCATCGAGTCCTACAGCCCACCTTTGGACGGGGAGCGGTACCTCACCGACAAGGAACTCTCCGAGCATCTGAAGCTTAGTCGCCGTACCTTGCAGGAATATCGCAAACAAGGCATCTTGCCCTACATTATATTATGTGGCAAAACCCTCTATCCGGAATCCGAGATACAAGCACTTCTCACTGGTAATTACCGCAAGCCGATAATCGACGGCACAGTTTCACAAGGGGAGGGTACTGCTTCATAATAGCGAAACAAGAATAGCGTACAGGGTACAACGACAAAAATCGTTCTCTCTGTACGCTATTATATTATAAAGGTGTAGGAATCTTATTAAAAGATGAGAGATTCTAACTTGTACCTCTTGGCATCGTTCCGTTCATCACAATAATCATCGGATACTCATGTTTTACTTGCTCTGCTTGGCAATCCTTGCGGTTCACTATCTTACTGATAAGCCATTGTCTGAACAACAAGGCTTGGTATGTATCCATTTGAAGAGCTATGGCGATAATCACTTCCATATCATAGACATGCGCAGAATATCCATTTTCAAGTTTGATGTATTGCGAATGCTGGAAGTCTTTCAGCACACTTTGTTTCCAAATGCGCTTGATGGTATTCTTCACTGCTGTCCCTGTTACATTCAACAGTTCGGCAATCTCCCAAACTGTCATCCACACCTCACCATGATGTGGGGCGTAGATGACCATATCTTCTTGTATTGTTATCACTTGTCGTTTCATACTCTGCCATTTATAGTGTTAGTATTATCGTTGCAAACATTTCCAAACGTGAATTCCTCAATATTATTAATCTGCTGAGACAACTTTTCCACGTCTTTGCTCAATTTTTCCTTGGTAATCTTGGCATACACCTGGGTTGTCTTTATGTTCTTGTGACCAAGCATTGAACTCACGGTTTCTATTGGAACTCCGTTGGAGAGGCAAACCGAGGTTGCGAACGAATGACGGCTCATGTGCCAGGACAGCGGTTTGGTGATACCGCATTTCTTGCCCAGTCTTTTGAGCGAATCCATACAACTTTTGTAGTTGGGTACTGGAAATACCCTACCGTCTTCACACAATCCACGGTATTTTTCCATAATTTGCTTGGGATAATCAAGCAACTTGATGTTGGCTTCCGTTCCAGTCTTCTGTCGATGGATAACGATCCATTCACCTTCATCGAAAAATTCCTTGATATTCTCTTCCTTCAAGTTGTACAGATCAATGAAAGCGAGACCTGTAAAACAACAGAACAGGAACAAGTCACGCACCATACTCATCTTCTTTCTTGTGATAGGTGTCTCCATCAACAGGTGAATCTCTTATTTGCTCAGAAATTCTCTTGTGGTCTCTTCTTCCTTATACTCATATCGTCTGAATGGGTCTTTTACGAGCCATTCATTATCTATGGCACGGAATACCATTGCACGGAGATTGCGGACAAACACCATCGCAGAGTTTATCTTCAAGTGCTTGTCGGTTCTGAGAAAAGTCTCGTAGTCTGTGATAAAAGGCAGCGATAACTCTTTCAGAGCAATATCCTTCACATGGTAATGCGTCTGCAAGAACTCGCCCACATAGGCACACCCGATTCTATACTTCGTGTATGTACTCAAAGATTTCATGCCAGCCTTATATTGCTTTTCCATTTCATCACGGCTTTGGGAATAGACTTTCATCAGTGTATGGCAACGATACTCCAAACCAAGAAAGGCATTCTTCACCTTGTCGGCAGTGACGAAGTTGTCCCTGTCCATAATCTCCTGATAATGCTTACTGATACTCACACGCATCTTGTCCAATTTGCGGTTCACTTCCAAAGCCTGCATACTCTTACCTATCATGTGTCCGCCCTTGGTATCCCACAAATCTGGATTGGCAGTTGTCTTGCAACTGAACTGCGACTGTGTTCCGTCCACTGTGATACGTCCCATAACTGGAACAGTACCATCTTTCTTTACTACCTGTCTTTTGAGGTAGAAGATAATTGAAAATGTACTCTTCATAACGTCATTCTTTTTTGCGTTCAAAATTAATACATGAAGAGTCTTTTCTTGCTACGCATTTCACGGCAGAACACGGCAAATTTGGTTCGTAACCAAAAATCTTACGTTACTCATCAGTAACTCACTATAAATCAGAGTCTTAAAATTCAATTCGTAACCTTCCTTATTCTTCCGGACCTCAACATTCCCCATTTGGGGTATAGGTTACGGATAGGTAACGTTCCTCTGTCTCATCTTGTCGTATTCCCGTCTTCGTCTGTCCTCGCCACTTTTAACCAAAATGAGGAAAGTAACTGATTACCAGTCAACTTTCCTCATTCTTCTCTCAAACACTTTTTATATGTACTTTCCCCGTAAAAAACTGACTAAAACGATTCCTTTGGGTAAGGATGAACTGTCATTAGACAGCCTTTCTCGCTATATGGACAGATGGGCGAAAATTACCATTTCTGATGGTGAAAGAACAGAGGTCTTGGCGGGGAGGTATGATAAAAGATATTTTCCACCTTTTATCTATACCACTTTTGATATGCGTGGCGTGGAAGGAAGGGAGTATGTCTTGAGGGTAGAGGCTTCGGATGGCAAGGTGGCAGAAGCAAAGACCCGTATTCCGGTGTCTGCAAAAATTGATTCCTTTCGTGTAGAACCTACTGATGTAGATAGTCTTTTCCAACTTTATGCCTATACGTCTTATCGAGGAAAATGCAAACTTTTTACGCAGACTGTAGGAAATCAGAACGAAATGTATTCTGCTGAATTAGGCCTTTTTGACGATGGAATGATAGGAGAAGAGGGAAGAATTTCGGTAAAACGGGGTAGGGATAATCTACAGAAAGATTTTACTCCTTTTTTTAAGGAGAATGAAATAGTAAGGGTAAAGTTTTCTTCATTAGGTGAGGAAGGTTATGCCTTTTGGCGCAGTTTCGAAGATATGGCAGCCTTGTCCAGAATTCCCCTGATGCCTGTCAACTCCAATTTGAAGTCGAATGTTCAGGGTGCTTTGGGTTATTGGCTGGGATATGGTTCCAGTTTCTATGAAGTGAAAATCAAGGTGAGGGAAAACATTAAAATTCAGTAATCCCCCTCCTTGCTTGTCTAGTTTCCTGTCGAGACCTGTCACCTTCCTCTAGGAAAGGTTCAAGGCACTTATTTTATTTTTATACCATTCACTCTTTCATATCCATTCATTTGCCCATCCCAATAAAGTTTTCCATTCAAAAGAGTAATCAAATCTCCATTTGATAAAACAATTTTATTATTAGCAATAACATAGGTATATATATACCTATCAGAAAATTCTGCAAGATAAAATGGATATTGAGTATTTGTTTCTTTATAAAAGGCATTATCATTTTTGTTTTGGTATATCTGAAAACAAATGCGCTGAACAGTATTGGCATTAATAAAATGCCATAAATAAATACAACTTTCACCACCTCCCCATAAAACGCCATCAGACCAATAAGCTCCAAAATATAAAATTTCGGTATAGTCGTTTGGATTGTAATTATAGGCATTTTTTACATTTTGACGAACGCTTTCTAAACAAATCCAATATCCCTCAATACCGGATTTTGTTTCTTCAATTTCATCTTCATTCTCGCTAGACGAAGAACAAGCGGTAAAAGAAAACATTGTCAACAAGGCGATGAGAAACGCCATTAAAGAAAAATGTATTTTTTTCATGATTTGTGCCCGTCATGCCGATAGCTCAGCTTTAAATTCGTTATTACTTACAGATATATTTCTTACCATTGATGATGTTGATGCCCTTTTTAGGAGCATTCAGGCGCCGGCCACTCATGTCGTATACCTGACCTTTCTTGCTTTCTTTCAAGACAGGGTTGGCAATCGATGTGTTTACATCCTTCGTTGTGAATCCTATCCTATGTTCGTTGCTGTTTTGAGATCCATTCCTGAGTTTAAGGCTACCAGCTGGTATAATCAGCGTGTAGTGAGTGCCAGCCTGAAGTGTCTTCTGAGGTGTGATGGTTACCTGGGTTTCTGATGTTCCATCGGCTTTTATATTGGTTGCGAAATGGCTGTCAACGTATATTTTTGAACCATAGTCTGTTTCTAGCCTGATCCATTGGGATATAGGCTTGTTGCTCACATATGATACCGCCTGATTGAATTGTAGCACAGGTTTCACGTTTACATCGACATCCGTGTCTCCATCTTTTGGCGAGGAGCTGACCAGCTTGATATCCGTTCCCCCTTCTATCTCTCCGCCTCCATTTTCATTCACCGTTATTACGAATGTCACAGTTGTCAACGGCGTGTCTATTGAATGCCCATATTCCCTTTGGTAGACATGGCATTTTACCTCTACCCGTCCACCTGCAACGTACTTGGTTGCTCCCGTTGCCAATATTGTACAATAGCTATCGAACCTGGAGCCTCCTCCTGCGGCTGTTACACAAACTGAAGGAAACCGCCATTCATACTTGCTGATATAATGATTGGAGGAAGGTGAAGCATAGGCATTTAGTGTGGTTTGTTCACCAATTTTAAGTGTAGAATAAAAAATCTCTGCCCTGGCTGATGTTATAAACATAACAAATAGCACTAATAAATAAACTAATCTTCTCATTGTATTTATCTATTAAATAATTAGTAACCTTGTTTTTTCTATAAATGTATTAATGTTTCCTTGCAAATTTAGCCATTTTTTCTACAAGTTGCAAATGGGATTTTCGGCGTTTGGGGGTAATGGGCAAGTTTTAGATTACAAGCGGTCGTTAATGGAGAGTAAGTGGCTTCAGTTTTATTACCCAAAATGCGCCAGTATGTAGGAACACATGCTGCACCAGCCTCTGCCGCCCTCATTTTCTGGGCTTTTGGAAGAGGACAGGTTTAGGCAGATTTTAAAAAGTTTACCGATTTGGCGTTCAGGATAATAAGAGAACAACAAAAACGGAAATAGTTTTTTTCTCTTTTTATCCCTCACATCCCTCACATTTTCTCTTTTTGAATTTTTAATCATTTGATAATGAGGTGGTTGTCTCTCTTGTATGGCGTGATAGATAGCCGAAATGTTTACAAAATCCATCATGCTATCCATCACTTATTGCCTTTATCCATCACGTCTTTCAGCTTATCTTCTTGCTGAAAGTGCTTTTTTTATGCACGTGATTCGGGACAAAGATGAAAGTTTTCGGGACAAAGCTTGCATCTGGCTTTAAAATTTTGTATCTTTGCGGAGTGTTGACAACACAGATTCCACAATGGCAATAACCACTGCGAAACCTAATGTTTAATTAAAAATTTATTTTTTATGGAATTAAATCTTAATGATCCTGCGTTTATCAAAAGTCTGGTAGATTATCATTGGATGTACTGCTTCAATGCCGATTGTCCTCGGGCAGCAGAATGCATCCGATTCATCTCGGCAAAGTTCAAACCCGATGATGTTACTGCCGGAAATGCTGTTTATCCCGATGCTAACCTCCATGCATCTTGTTCCCATTTCATGCGTGTGTACCAGTTCAAGGCAGCATGGGGATTTTCCCATCTCTACGACCAGGTAAAACATGTCGAAATGCAGACCATCAAGTACCGCGTCATGGATGTTCTGGGCAACCGTACTACCTATTATCGTGTACATCGGGGGGAGAAACATCTTACGCCGGAAATGCAGGAGCAGGTGAAGAAAGTCTTTGCTGAATATGGTTATGGGGAACCTGCCTATGATCATTATGCAGAAGAAATCGGATTCGTTTACGAATAAAGCACAATCCCCTGCCGATGTATCGAAAGCGGGAATGCAACGTATCGGTTTGTTTCACAGGGTGAAACAGAGTGTTTCTACGCTTGAAACAAACTGTTTCATGGTATGAAACAAAGTGTCTCGTGTCGATAAACTTTTTAAAATGACAGATAATGAAATTTACCGTAACACATAGAAATAAAAATAACCAGCTCCTGGTAAGTACCAAGAGTCTGGAACGTTTCCTGGGGCGCATCGTAAACGATGACGCCAGGAATACCGTGGAGAACTTCCGTGAATATGTACCTTATCTCATGAATGGTTATGATGGGTATAAGGATATGCCAACCTGGATGCATGTTCACCCTGCGGCAGAATTTCAGAAATCGGAGAATGGACTCCTGAAGATGAAGAAAAACAACGGCGTTCTGCTGCTTACGTTTGTTGATATAAATGAGGATGGAGGTGTGGATGCCATCAAGCAGAAAGTAGCCAGTCTGCCTTCTACTCTTGCAGCCTTTGTGGGAGCCGATGGCATCAGTCTGCATGTTCTGGCGAAATATGCGCTGGCAAAGGGGACGTTACCTGATGAGGAGGTTGCTGCCGACAGGATTTACAAGCAGGCCTTCCTGACCTTTGCTCCGCTTTATCAGACGCTAGTAAAGGCAAAGATGCAGATGCCCGAGCCTTCTATCTTTTCCGATTTTCTGATGACAAGAGATTCTTTTCCTTATTATCGTGAAGATGCCTTGCCCCTGACGTTGAATGAAGTCTTTCATGGCGCAGAAAAACCTGTGGAGAGCGTTGATGAGAAGGAGGCTGACCACTCTTCCGGAGGTGTGGATAACGACCGTAAGGAGTTGAGTGACAATATCATGAGTATGATCGGATTTCTGTGTAAGAAATATGATTTCCGTTATAATTCGGTAATGAAATGCACAGAATATAGGCCAAAGGAAAAGGATTATTGGGGCTATCAGCCAGTGGATGCCCGTGTGCAGAAGCGTATGACGCTGGAGGTACAGCTCGCCAACATCCGTGTGAGCATCAAGGATGTGCGCAATTATCTGGAGTCGGATCTTCTTTCTACCTATAATCCTGTAGATAACTTCCTGTTCAAGTGTGAGGGGAAGTGGGACGGTAAGGATCATATCCGTGCCTTGGCGCGCACGGTGCCTACTGATAATCCTTATTGGGAGGATTGGTTCTATACCTGGTTCCTGGCGATGGTTGACCAGTGGCGTGCTTACAGTCATCGCAAATACGGCAACTCTGTGGCACCACTTCTCATCTCCAAGCAGGGCTACAACAAGAGTACTTTCTGCCGGTCTCTGGTTCCGCCGGAGTTGCAATGGGGGTATAATGATAATCTCGTATTGTCAGAGAAACGGCAGGTGCTTCAGGCGATGTGCCAGTCGCTGGTTATCAACCTGGATGAGTTCAACCAGATTTCTCCTCAGGTGCAGCAGGGATTCCTGAAGAACATCATCCAGTTGCCGAGTGTCAAGATAAAACCTCCGTATGGCAGTCATGTACAGGAATTTCCGAGAATGGCGTCTTTTATCGCTACGAGCAATATGGAGGATATCCTCTCCGATCCTTCCGGTAATCGCCGTTTTCTGGGTGTGGAGCTCACGGGGCCTATCGATGTGAGCCAGCGTCCGAATTATGAACAGCTTTATGCGCAGGCGCTTTCTGCATTACGGGCAGGCGAGAAGACTTATTTTGATGCGGAACAGACCCGGCTGATCATGGCGAACAACAGGAAGTTTGAGGTGGTTTCTCCGGTAGACCAGTATTTCAATCTCTATTTCGACGTGACCGATGATGTCAAGCAGGGTGAGTATCTTACGGCAGCCGAGATTTTCCAGGAACTGAAGAGTCACATCGGTTCATCGTTGAAGTTGAGCAATCTCATCACCTTTGGCCGCAAACTTTCTCAGATGCCATCCATTCACCGCAAGCGTTTCAACGACGGCATGCGGTATCTGGTAGTGAGAAAATCGTGAGGGATAACGCTAAATCGTGATGGATACTTCCGCTTTTCGGAGTATCTATCACGCTATTTAAATATCTGTATATGAGTATGTTAGAGTCTGTAATGTGTGTAAATCGTGATGGGTGATAGATAATTATCTCAAAATGTATTCGCTTCCAATCTTTCCCAGATGGCATCCCGATAGATGAATTTCGATAGCGAACGGATAAAAAATGAAAAATCAGCCAATTGGCAACGGAATGTTGCTGGATGGCTGATTTTCTTATTTAGTATGATAGATTTCTAGTTTCAGACTTTCCTGTCATGGAAATCTGTTGGATTTCTGATGCAAATATAGTCAAAAACTCCGAAATATCAAAATGCGTATTTACTTAATAGAGGCTATGATGCGGGGAGATGGGATTATGCGGTTTGATACAGAGAATAAGCGGTAGGAAATTGCACTATGAAAATGTAGAAGATAATTCTACTCTCATCTTCTCTACATCAAATCTGATGCCATCCCGGTCGATGAATCTGGATAACGAGCCGTCTTCTGCAAGCTCTTTTGGGGTGCCGATGGAGAGATGGTTTTCTTCCATCAGCCAGAGCTGATCGGCAATCTGCAGGGCCAGTTCCACATCATGGGTTGACAATAAGATAGACTTATGCTGCTCGTGGGCAAGGCGACGGAGCATCTGGAGGGTTTCCACCTTGCTCGGAAAGTCGAGGAAGGCGGTAGGCTCATCCAGGATGATGAGGCTGGTTTGCTGAGCCAGCGCTTTGGCAATCATCACCTTCTGGCGCTCGCCATCGCTTAACTCTGTGATAGAACGGGAGGCTAAGTGCTGGATGCCTGTCTGCCGGATGGCTTCATCTACTATCTTTTGATCTGCCGAGGATAAGGTTCCCCAGAAGCCGGTATAGGGAGAACGGCCGATGCCGATGATTTCCTGAACGGATAGTTGGGGAGTATCCATACGGTTAGTGAGAACTACACCTATTTCCTGGGCGAGTTCGCGGGCAGAATAATCGGATAGAGGTTTGTCTTGAATCAGGATTTCTCCATCAAGGGGTGGCTGAAATCCGGATAAGGTGCGGAGCAAGGTAGATTTGCCCACTCCGTTGGCTCCGATGAGACAAGTCAGTTTGTTTCCCTGGAGTGAGGCATGAATAGATGAGGCTACCGCTCTGAGCTGATGCTTCGAGCGATAGCCTATCGTTAGATTCTTGAATGTGATTGTAGTTCCCATCAAAATCTTCTTTCTTCGAAATGTTTATACTGTCGAAGCGGAGATTTACTTGGCAGCCAATACTTCTACCTCTACCAATGCGCCCTTAGGCAACTTCTCTACGGCTACGGCTGAACGAGCTGGGTATGGCTGGCTGAAGAACTCGGCATAAACCTCGTTCATGGCTGCGAAATCGTCCATGCTGTTCAGATATACAGTAGTCTTCACTACGTGAGAAAGGTCGGTACCGGCTGCCTTCAGGATGTTCTGGGCGTTGGTGAGGCTCTGACGAGTCTGCTCCTTGATGCCACCCTCTACGAAATTGCCTGTTGCTGGGTCGATAGGAATCTGACCTGATGCAAATACGAAACCGTTTACTTCGATAGCCTGGCTATATGGACCGATAGCTGCAGGCGCATTGTCTGTGTGAATTGCGTTCATAATTAATTTCCTTTTTCTATTTATTAAATCAATCTGGATGCAAAGATAAGCATTTTTCCCCAAAACTGACCTATTTCGCATCGGAATTTAATAAGTTTTCTTACTATATTCGCTCGGTGTACATCCAAATTGCTTCTTGAAGCTGGTAGAGAAGTGAGACAGGGTGTTGAATCCCGTCATATAGGCAATCTCCGAGATGTTGTACTTGCCTTCCACGATGAGGGTGGCGGCACGATTGAGCTTATAGGTCTTGAAGAAGACGCTTGGATTCTCTCCTGTGAGTCCCTTGACCTTGTAGTAGAGCTTTGTGCGGGAGATGTGCATCAGTTTCGTTACCTTGTTGACATCCAGTTCCGAGTTGGCAAGTTCCTGCTCCATCATATGATAGAGTTCGTCCATGAAGAGTTTATCTTGTGGCGACAGTACTTCCTCCACGTTCTTGTCGGTCTCCGTGGCGTTGGTCAGGATGGTCTTGGTCTTCTCACGGTTGGTGAGTTGCGAGTTGATCATTGCCAGGAGGACCTTTGGGGTGAACGGTTTGGTAACGTAGGCATCTGCTCCACAGTTCAGTCCCTCCACCTGGTTTTCGGTGGTGGTTTTTGCCGTTACCAGGATGACTGGGATATGGCAGAGCTGGATGTCTTGCTTGATTTCCTTGCAGAGTTCATAGCCGCTCATTCCCGGCATCACCACATCGCTGAGGATGAGGCTAGGTTCTTCCTCCCTTGTCGCCTTCAAGGCACTCTCGGCATCGAAACGATAGATGATGCGATAGGATGAAGCCAGGAGGGTGCGAAGATAATGCACCACTTCGGTATCATCATCTACGATGAGTATTTTCGGACGGTTGTCTGTACTGTCGTCTTGACTTATCTTGTCTGCCACCTTCTGACTGTCGTGCAGTGGGAAAGCTTTCTTCTGGTCTTGCTCCAGAGGGGCTTTCTCGTTGGCGGCATAGAGGCTATCCTCGGTAGGCAGGGTAACGGTGAAGATGGCTCCCTGACAGTCTTTGCGATTGCCCGCCTTTAGATTGCCATGGTGAAGTACGGCCAGGCTGCGGGCATAGTAGAGTCCGATGCCTGTACCCCAGTTGATAGTGCCTGTAGACTGGTTGTTCAACTGATAATATCGCTTGAAGATATTCTCCACCTCATTCTGTGGGATTCCTTTGCCTGTATCTGCTACCGTGATGGTGATGATCTGTTCACCCTTGTTAGTGGTACCGGTGTCGAAAGAAACATCTATCTTACCGCCACGAGGGGTAAACTTCATAGCGTTGGACATCAGGTTGTTGATAATCTTTTCCAGTTTGTCGGAATCCAGAAGCATCAGGTAGGAACCTTCCAGTCCGTGACAGTTCAAGGTGATTCCTTTCTCCTCGGTATTCACGATGAAGAGGTCCATGATGCGCTTCATCTCGGAGATAATGTCGGTTTGCTTGACGTGCAAGCGGAGTGTGTCGTTCTCCAGCTTGTTGAAGTCGAGCAACTGGTTGACGAGTCTCAGCATTCTATCCACGCTTCGGCTGATGATGTTCAACAGCAACTTGTCGTGCTTGTTGATGCTTTCACTTTCGCAGAGTTGTTCCACTGGTCCAGAAATCATGGTGAGTGGTGTTCGGAACTCATGCGATATGTTGGCGAAGAAACTCATGTTCATCTTGTTGATGCGCTGTTCCTGCTCCTTCTCATCCTTAGCCTTTTGAACCATGTTCTTCTCGATGCTGATGCGCATCTTCTGCCGATAGATTACGAAGCCGACGCCCCCTATTATAATAAGGTATAGGCACCATGCCCACCAAGAGTTCCAAGGCTCAGGGGCGATGCTTACCAGTATGCTTTTTTCGGCGATGATATTGTCGGATCCATTGCCTACCATCTTTACCTTGAAGGTATAGTTGCCGGCAGGCAGGTTAGAGTAGTACGCCTCGTTGTTATTGCCGGCATCAATCCATGTATTGTCGAATCCAGCCATTTGGTAGAAGTAATGGATGCGCTTGTAGTCGCTGTAGTCGATGGCAGAAAAGGCGATGCTGAAGCTGTTTTGTTTGTAGCTGAGGTGGATATGGGGTGATTCTTCCATACTCTCCTTGATACATCCATTCTTGCCAGGAAGCATAATCTCATTATGTACCTTGAGTGTTTCGAAAAGCAGACTTATCTGCTGGTTCGTGTTTACGTCTTGTGGATTGAAGATGGTAAGTCCCTGGGTACCGCCGAAGATGAGAGTTCCATCTGATAGCTTGCACGATGCCCTATCGTAGAATTGGAAGCCTTTCACACCGTCAGCCTCGTTGTAGGTGGTTACCTTTTCTGTTTTTCCATCTATCTTGTTGAGTCCATACATCGTACTAACCCAAATGTTTCCATCTCTATCTTCCTCGATGCTGGAAATGTCGGAGCAGGAGATTCCTGCTATGGTGGTCAGCTTGTGGCTCTTTGCTTCATACTTCAAGAGTCCGTTGGTGACTGTACCCAACCAGATGTTGCCCTTGCGGTCTTGATAGTTCTTGGTAGGGATATACACACTTCGCTTGATGCACTTCTTCCAGTCATCCGGATTCACCTTAAACTCTTGGACATCGAAGTTGTTTCCATTCATTTCCAGGATAGGTTTGTAGAAGGCAGATATGAGCATGTTGCCATTCTGTAAGCGCATGATGCTGGGAATGAAGCAGAAAGTGGTAGGGAAGAGTTGTTTTTTGGTCATCTCTCCACTTTGTGCTGAAATGCAGTAGATGTTGACGGATGCCGTGGATACCCAGATGTTACCCTTTGCATCCTGGCTGATGTCCATAGGCATGAAGCAAGGGTAGGAGGCTACCTTGTTGAGATGGTTGCCATCGTATTGGCATTTTGCCACATGGTCGCCATTGGCTAGCCATAGATGATTGCTGCTATCCACAAAGATGTTGGTGGCGGCATTCTTCCTGTTGCCGTTGCTGTAGGAAACCATCGGTATGTCCTTGAGTTGCTGGGTTTGCAAGTCATACATATAGAGTCCGTTCTTCTTGGTAGAAATCCAAAGGTGATGATTCCTGTCGGTGGCTACGGAGAGTACGGGCTGTTTGCCGATGGCACGTTGAAGGGCAGGCATGCTATTAAACATATCCTTGTATCTGTAGATGGTTTTTACGCCATCGTCTTCAGAACCGAGCCAAAGGTTGCCCTTGGAATCGGTTAACATCTTGTTGACTTGCATATCTGGCACTTCGAATGGGAAATTCTTGTCGCTTTGTGGCAGGATAGTTTCCTCCTGGGCATTGAAATAGAGTAATCCGTGCTTGGTGGTGCTAAGCAGAAGATTGCCTTTTTCACCATACGGATGGATGCCGCTGACCATATCGTTGGGGATTTGCAAGCCTTGCAAGGCTGCAGGGAGCTGCTGCCATTTCCGGGTGTCCGTATCAAAGAGTTGCATTCCATTGTAGCCAGAGATGTAGAGCTGATGCCCATCGAGGAGAAAAGAGGCGATGGGATAACTCTGTACCGGGTTTGGGGCGATAAGTTTGAGATCTCGGGTGCGATATCCCTTGACAGAGTAAGAGGTAACAATCCACAACACATCTTTCCGGTCTATATGGCAAGAGAAGTTATAGCAGTTCTTCTCCACCATCTTGGAGAGCCTGGTGATGGCTTTGTTGTTTTTTTCGTCATATTGATACAGGTCTGTTATCGTGAAGAAGAAGATTCTTCCCTCCTTGTCTTCCAGGATTTTTTCGATGTTCTTGTTTGCGCTGTTGATACTAACTCGTTTGAAATTGCCATTGGCCTGGTATAGGCATACGCCATTGACGGTGGCTACCCAGAGTCGGTTGTGGGAGTCACGATAAATGTCGGTAATATTGTTGTCGGGCAATCCCAGTGAATCGTCCACGCAGTAGTATTGGTGATACTGGTTGCCATCATACTTGTTGAGACCACGGAAGGTACCTATCCAGATTTGTCCGTATTTGTCTTCGCAGATGCTCTTCACCTTTTGGTTGGAGATATGTTCAGACAGGACGAGGTTCTTCTCGGGTGAAGAGACTTCGGGAATGTCTTTCTGGTCCTGGCAAGCAGTAAGAAGAAGGGTTGCCAAGAGAATGAGTGCGTCATAAAATACCTTTGTTCGTTTCATAATCGATGGTTTTGATAGTTACTACAAAAGTACTATAAAACCTTGATATATACAAGGTTTATAAGACTTTTTAAACAAATAAGCAAGTTTTTGAACATATAGAAAACCCCATTTTGAACAAAAATGTAACACAAGAAAACAAGTTAGAAAAAGATGTATGATAAAAAGCAATACCTTTGCAGCCGTAAACAATTAACAGATTTACAAGAATATAAGCTTAACTAAAAAAGTATTATCTTTAATGAGAAAAATCTATGAGAAAAATGAATGATTACAGAAGATTCCTAACCTTCGTGTTCTTATTGATGATTTCCGGTTCTGCTGCCTTGGCGCAGGAACTGATGAAAGTCGCTGGTCTCGTAGTTGACCAAAATGCCGACCCTTTGATTGGTGTTACCGTGCGTGTGCAGGGAGACAACAAGGGTGGTACAGTAACTGATATGGATGGTAACTTTACAATCCAGGTGCAAAAAGGTAAGACCCTTGTCTTCTCTTATCTTGGCTATAAGAATAAAGAGGTATTAGCCAACTCTTCCAAGCTCAAGATTACATTGCAGGAAGACAACAAGGTACTCGACGATGTGGTGGTTGTAGGCTATGGCGTTCAGAAGAAGAGTTCTGTAACAGGTGCCATCTCTCAGGTGAAGAAAGAGGATATGGAGAATCGAACCATCACCAATGCCAAGTCTGCTCTTCAGGGTAAGACCGCAGGTGTGCAGATTGTTTCTTCTTCGGCTCGTCCGGGTGCATCACCAACCGTTCGTATCCGTGGTTTCTCTTCCAATGGTTCTTCCGACCCTCTCTACGTAGTAGATGGTGTACGCCTAAGCGATATTAGTGGTATCGATCCTAATGACATAGCATCTATGGAAGTGTTGAAGGATGCCGCTTCTGCTGCCATATATGGTGCAGAGGCTGGTAATGGCGTGGTTCTCATTACTACGAAGAAGGGTTCTGTGGGTAATGGAAAGATAACATATGATTTCCAATATGCCATCGAATCGCTTGCTAAAAAGCCTAAGTTGCTCAATGCTGAAGAATATATCCAATATATGAAAGAAGGTAAGACCTTTACAGAGGATTATCTCTTGAAAAATTGGGATGGTACAACCAATACCTCTTGGGTAGATGCCATCTATGGCAAGGGTAAGATGCAGAAGCACAACCTGGGCTTTACGGGTGGTAACCAAAATGGCAACTACTATCTTTCGCTTACTTATCTTGATAATGATGGTATGGTAAAAGGTTGTAATGACCTCTATCGTCGTCTCACCGCTACCATCAATGCTGAATATCAGATCAAGTCATGGTTGAAGGTGGGCACTACTAACCAGATTGAAAAATATAACGCCCGTTCTGTGTCAGAGGGTTCTGAGTATGGTTCTATGATGGCAGCTGTGCTTTCTATGGATCCATTGACCCCTGTTGCATACGAGGGTGGAAACTTGCCTGCTCATATTGCTAATGCCTTGGCAAGCGGAAAGCATCTCCTGACCAATGCGGCTGGTAACTACTATGGTGTGTCTGCTTTCTATGCAGGTGAGCAGTTCAACCCATTCGTGATGCGTGACAATAGCATATCCCGCAACAGTGGATTCAATGTGAATGGTTCCATCTATGCAGATTTCAAGCCTATCAAGGATCTTGTGATTACTTCTCGCTTCGGTTATCGCTTGTCGGGTACCCGCAGTTCTTCCACTTCACTTCCTTTCTATGGAAATGCAACGCAAAGCCGTGATTATGTAGATCAGAGTGCATCTTCTTCTACCTCTATCTATTATCAGTGGGAAAACTTTGCCAACTATATGAAGAAACTCGGCGACCATACCGTGAATGCCATGGTTGGTATGTCTTTCCAGGAATCTACCTACGATTTCGTGCAGGGTGGTTTGCAGGCTAATGGTGAAGATGCTGTCAAGAAGAACAATCCATTGTTCTATTATCTGAATTTCGCATCCGCTTCTGCTACCAAGTCTGTGGGTGGTGAGAAAACCCGCTCAGCCAAGTATTCTTACTTTGGTCGTTTGAGCTACGATTATAAAAACCGTTATTATCTGCAGGCTTCCCTCCGTGCAGATGCTGCCGACTTGTCTAAGCTTCCGGCTACCAATCGTTGGGGATATTTCCCAGCTGTGTCTGGAGGTTGGACCATTTCTGAGGAAAAGTTCTTCGAGCCTTTAAGAGATGTTGTGGCTAGCTTGAAGTTGCGTGCCAGCTGGGGCCAGAATGGTAGCTTGGCTGCCTTGAGTGGCTATGCCTACAGCACCGATATGGCGCAGGGTAGCTTTTATCCGTTAGTTCCTGGTAATAATTATACAACGTCTGTCAGTCCATCCAGTATGGGTAACGATAAACTGAAGTGGGAAACATCTGAGCAGACCGACTTGGGTATCGATGCGCTCCTCTTCGCTGGCAGAATGAACTTCAGCATGGACTATTTCGTGAAGAAGACCAAGGACTTGCTCGTAAGCGGCACCACTCCATCTCTGGTTATCGGCGGCACCACATCTCCTATCAATGCTGGTAACGTAAGCAACAAGGGATTTGAGTTTGAACTCGGTTGGAGAGACAACATCGGTGATTTCAGCTACAGCGTACGCGGCAACCTCGCTACCTTGAAGAATGAGGTTACTTATCTCGACCCATCCTTGACCCGTTTGCAGGGTACTACCTTTATGAATGTGCCTCTCACATACTTCGAAAAGGGTTATCCTGTGTATTACTTCCGCGGCTATCAGTTTACAGGCATAGACCCAAAGACAGGTGATCCAACTTTTGCCGACCTGAACGATAGTGGTGATCTGACCGATGATGACAAGATGGACTTGGGCAGTGCCATTCCAGACTTCACCTATGGTATCACCTTGACCGCAGCTTACAAAGGCTTCGACTTGGCAGTATTTGGTTCTGGTGCATCAGGCAACAAGATATTCAACTGCATCAACCGTACCGACTACCCTATGGTCAACAAGATGAAGGAACTCTTCTATGACGACCGTTGGACGGAGAGCAATCCTAATGGTAGCAAGCCACGTGCTGGTGCCAACAATATGGACAAGTATGCTACATCCAGTGCAATGGTATATGATGGATCTTATTTCAAGATTAAGCAGATCCAGTTGGGCTACAGCTTGCCGAAGACCCTTCTCAAGAAGGTGGCAATCAGTAACTTGCGTCTCTATGTATCTCTCGATGACTTCTTCACCATCACCAAGTACCCAGGATTCGACCCTGAGGTTTCTACCAATGATGTAGTGGGTATGGGTATCGACAAAGGCGGTTATCCAACCTCAAGGAAGGTAGTGATGGGCTTCAACTTGGAGTTCTAAGGTCTGGAGGTTCATATAACTAACACTATACATAATATATAATAACATTAGGAAATTATGAAAAAGAATATCATATATAGTCTGCTTCTCGTTGTGGCAGTGTTATTTGCCGGTTGTGAAGACAGACTCGATATAGCAAAGCATGGCAATATGGGTGGTCAGGATGATTTCTACAAGACCAATGAGCAGACCGAGCAGGCGGTGGCTGCCATGTATAGCCGTGTGAAGGGATTGTATTTTACTTGGTTCTTTACCAAGAATCTGCTTTCGGATGATGCTTGGTGTGGCGGTGGTAATCGTGGCGACAACAACTCACACGAGCAGTTGAATGAATATACCTTCGATTCTAGCAACAGTAATATCGAGGGCCTGTTCTCGGGTCTCTATGGTGTCATCTATCAGTCAAACCTCGTCATAGAGAAGGTGGCTAATGATACGGAAGTCAAGAAGCGTGCCATAGCCGAGGCTTATTTCTTCCGTGCCTGGGCTAACTTCGAGCTGGTTACCCTTTGGGGCACAGCTCCATTGGTAGATCATCTCTTGGCTACAGGTGAGTACCGTCAGCCAAACAGTACTCCAGAGGCACTTTGGGCTGCTGTGGAGGCAGACTTGAAAGAGGCTATCGGCATGAATGCCTTGCCTTCCAAGAAGAACAAGGACGATCAGGAGACGGGTATGCGTGTTACCCAGGAAGTGGCAAAGGCTTATCTGGGTAAAGCTTATCTCTTCCAGAAAAAGTATCAGGAGGCAGCATCCGCACTCAATGAGGTGGTGGATTCCAAGAAGTACGACCTCTTCCGTGGCGACTATGACATGCAGTTTCATGCCGTCAACAACAACAACTGTGAGTCTATGCTCGAATTGCAGTGGCGTAACGACCAGGAGCAGACTTGGAGTCAGTTTGATATGACCTTCCTGATGCAAGGATGGCGTACCGGCAATATGACGCTCGAAGGCAAGGCTGCCGAAGAAGTGGCTCAGGGAACCTACGGCTTCTTGAATCCTCGCAAGTCTCTCTATGAGGCTTTTGTAAAAGCAGAGGGCGAGAATGGATACCGTTTGCAGAAGACCCTGCTCAACAGTGATCAGATGGCAGCATACGGCGTGAAGTTGAATCCTGGTCAGAACATCTATGGATGTGAAGGCTACCTCTTCTTCAAGAACCGCATATTGAAGAGTGACAACATCATGGATGCCTCATACTTCCAGGGATTTCAATATACCGACCGAAAGATTATGCGTTATGCCGAAGTTCTTCTCCTGGCTGCCGAGGCAAACTTGGAGGCTGGCAACACAGACGTAGCGCTGAAAGATATCAATGAGATTCGTATCCGTGCCAAGGAAACTCCATTGACTAGCGTTACCTTGGACGACATCAAGACGGAGAAGCGCTTGGAACTCTGTCTGGAAAGTACCCGATTCCAGGACTTGGTACGTTGGGGTGATGCCAAGAATGCCTTGGCTTCACAGGGCAAGGAAATCCCTAACTACTCTTCCAAGGGCGTAAGTTGGGATTTCTCCAATTCTACTTTCGGATTCCAAGACAAGCACATGTTGCTTCCTATTCCTTTGAAGGAAAGAGAATTGAATCCTAATATCCAGCAGAATACGGGATGGTAATCTTCTAATTAACTGATATTTAAAAGATATTGATATGAAAAAATATATAGGTTCAATATTAAGTCTGTTTATTGCAGGGCTGTGTTTCACAGCCTGCGATAACGATGCTCTTGATGGTATGCAGGGGGTATATGCAGATATGCAGAGTTATACATCGCAAGAGGCTACCGTGCAGCCTACCACTAAGTTAAAGAAAGGCGTGAAGGCGCTCAATGTAGATATAAAAGATGTAAAGGGAACTGCCATTCAGATTAGTTTTGGCAGTACCGAGTGGATTCTTCCTGCTGCCTCTTATGCCGTAGCTGAGACCGTGGCTAACAAAACCTGTGTGGTCAAGGTGAATGGTGAGGCAATGAAGAGTGGCGACATCGACGTATCTCTTATCGGGGGCAAGTATTACCTGAACGGTTTGTTTGCCAATGCCGCTGGTCAGCGAGTGAAGTTGAATTATGTAGGAGAGCTTGCCTTCGTTGTGGGACAGGATGACCCAGAAGCATCGGGCTATACTCTTACTATCGCTCCAACTCAGATTGTCGATTGGTCAACAGGTGCTCCTGTCATCGTGAATCCTAATGCTACCAAGTATATCATCTCTATCAACAATCCTGCAGGTCAGCCTGCTGCTTATCTGGAAGCCGTGAATGCCAATCAGCTCGGTCATACAGACTTGGCTGGTGAATATACCATTCAAGGGAATGCTTCAGAGCCTTGGTTGATGGGCAATGGTTATGCTTTCCCTCAATACGGTTTCATGGGTGGTAGCTTCTTCGTGGATGAGGCTGGTGTCGCACAATACATCACGGCAGGTAAGATCATCATCTCTACCGCTAAGGATGCAGAGGGACAGGACTTATTCTCATTCGAGGGCGCTGACCTTGAGACCCAGAGCGGTGTGGATGGATCGGCTGGCAAAGGATCATTTAAGATTAAGTTTGCTGCCATCGCCAAGTAATAAATTAAAAAATAAAACGTTATATTCAATGAAAAGATTTTCGATATTAGCAATTACATTGTGTGCTATTTGTGGCTCTGCCTTCGGACAGCAAGCCTTGTTCGGAGGGCAGATGCCTCTCTCTCCTGAAATTCATGCAGACAAGACCGTTACTTTCCGCTGCATGGCACCCGGGGCTCAAAAAGTACAGATAACAGGTGATTTCTTGCCAACCAAGAAAATAGATACCCCGATGGGTAAGTATGATATGCCTGGAGTAGCCGATTTGAAGAAGGATGAGAAGGGGGTGTGGTCTTTTACTACCACTGCTCCTTTGGCACCAGAGCTTTATAGCTATACAATGATGGTGGATGGCGCCAGTGTTACCGACCATCTCAACGTCTATACCGTGCGTGACATCGCCAACGTTTCCAACTATTTCTTGGTAGGCGGAGGGAAGGCAGATCTCTACAAGGTCAACAAGGTTGCGCATGGAACCGTATCAAAGGTCTGGTATGATGATGCCAAAGCTGGCCTTACTCGCCGTATGACAGTATATACTCCTGCAGGTTACGAGACCAGCAAGCAGAAATATCCTGTGCTTTATCTCTTGCATGGTATCGGTGGCGACGAGGAAGCGTGGATGGATTTGGGACGTGCTTCGCAAATTCTCGATAACCTCATTGCGCAAGGCAAGGCGAAGCCAATGATCGTTGTCATGACCAATGGCAATATCTCTCAGGAGGCAGCTCCTGGACAGACTTCGGATAATCTGATAGTCCCTACATTGGGATTGCCTAAGACCATGGAGGGCTCTTTCGAGGCATCTTTCCCTGAGGTAGTGAAGTTCATGGATAGTCGCTATCGTACCATCGCCAATACTCAAGGTCGTGCCATAGCAGGTCTTTCGATGGGTGGTTTCCATTCGTTCTATATTTCTATCAACAATCCTAAGACCTTTGGTTATGTAGGTTTGTTCTCCGCAGCCATCGGCAAGGAGCAGAGGAGTGGTGGTGCCAACGAGTATATCTACGACAATGTGGATGATAAGTTGGCTAACCTCTTTGCAGCCAAGCCAAAGCTCTTCTGGATAGGTATAGGTAATTCCGATTTCCTCTACAAGGACAACACCGCTTTGCGAAAGAAACTGGATAGCAAGGGATACAAATATACCTATATGGAAACTGACGGGGGACATATTTGGCGAAATTGGAGAATCTATCTCACCGAATTTGTTCAAAAAATATTCTAATAATTAGCAGGAAGGTCTTCTAAATCTTAGGAGACCTTCTATAGAATGAGACTAACAATAATCAAAAAATTGATAACAATGAAAAAAATTACATTCTTGGCAACTGCCTTGCTGATGAGTCTTGGCAGTTTTGCCCAACAGGCATTGTTTGATAATGTTCCTGTTATCTCACCTGAGGTGAACGCCAACCATACCGTAACTTTCCGCTTGAAGGCTCCTAATGCCCAAAAGGTGCAGGTTACTGGTGATTTCCTGGCACCGAAAACCATTGATACACCAATGGGAAAGTATGATGCTCCTGGAGTAGCTGATATGACAAAAGATGAAAAGGGTGTTTGGACTTTTACCAGCCAAATGCTTTCACCTGAGTTGTATTCTTACAATTTACTTTTGGATGGAGTGAAGATCGTTGACCCGGGAAGCGTGTATATCACTCGTGATATTACCTCAGAAACCAACATATTCATTCTTTCAGACAAGAAAGGTGATTGTGGTGACCTCTATACCGTTAACGAAGTGCCTCACGGAAATGTGTCTAAGGTTTGGTATGATAGTCCTACGCTCAAGATGCAGCGCCGTATGACGGTCTATACTCCAGCTGGTTATGACAAAGGCAAGGATTATCCTGTACTCTATCTGCTCCATGGCGCAGGTGGCGACGAGGATGCCTGGACTACTTTAGGACGTGCACAGCATATTCTTGATAATTTGATTGCCACAGGTAAGGCTAAGCCTATGGTCGTGGTGATGACCAATGGCAATCCTAATTGCCAGGCTGCTCCAGGTGAGTGGTCAGCAGGTCAATACATTCCTTCTTTCTATGGCTATCAGGGTGCCAAGCCAGCTGCCACCATGGATGAGAGTTTCCCTGATGTGATGAATTATGTGGAGAGCCACTACAAGGTTGCTAAAGACAAGGCTCATCGTGCCATCTGTGGACTCTCTATGGGCGGTGGGCATTCTTTCGATATCTCTCGTCGTTTCCCTACCAAGTTTGATTACATCGGACTCTTCTCTGCAGGTTTGCATGTGGGTACTACTGGCGATTTCCGTAGTGACTTCTACAAGCAGTTGCAGGGTAACGAGGAGGCAAAGACTCAGTTGGCTACTCTGTTTAAGAACAAACCAAAGTTGTATTGGATTGGTATGGGCAAGACCGATTTCCTCTACAAGAGCAGTGCAGACTTGCGTCGCTACTTCGATGAGAAGGGGTATAAATATACCTATTTGGAGACGGAAGGTGGACACATCTGGCGTAATTGGCGTGTGTATCTTACAGAGTTCGCACAGAAGATTTTCAAATGATAAAATAAGTTTTTCAAGTAATAGTTTTACAAAACATAAAAAATAAGGTATAGACAATGATAAAACAGATTTTAGTTTCTTCATGTGTGCTTTTTTCTGCGACTTTCGTAGTGCAAGCACAGAACCCAAAGTTGGGTGTGTCTCCTATCCAGGATGTCATCAATGCGATGACTCTCGATGAGAAGATTCAGTTGGTGGTAGGTTCTACGGGTAAGTATGAGAGCCAGATGGAGGCTACCATTGGTAACCAAGGTCAGTTGGTACAGGGTGCCGCAGGTCAGGTGAATGGTATTGAGCGTCTGGGCATTCCTGCTACGGTTGTAGCCGATGGTCCTGCTGGACTTCGCATCGACCCTAAGCGCAAGGATACCGACAAGACGTTCTACTGTACCCACTTCCCTGTGGCTACTGTGATGAGCTCTACCTGGAACAAAGACTTGGTGTATTCCGTAGGTACCTCTATGGGAGACGAGGTGAAGCATTATGGCGTAGATGTCTTGTTGGCACCTGCTACCAATATTATGCGTAATCCTCTTTGTGGCCGTAACTTTGAGTATTATTCAGAAGATCCATTGTTGGCTGGTACCATTTGTGCAGCTATGGTGAATGGTATCGAGAGCAACGATGTAGGTACTTCGTTGAAGCACTTCGCACTGAACAACCAGGAGACCAATCGTACTCGTAACAATGTTATCGGTAATCCACGTACTTTCCGTGAGATTTACCTGAAACCTTTCGAAATCGTTGTCAAGGAGGCTCAGCCTTGGACGGTGATGACTTCTTACAATCTCATCAATGGTACAATGTCTAGCGAGCGTTGTGACTTGATAACAGAGATTCTTCGCCATGAGTGGGGATTCAAGGGTATGGTGATGACCGATTGGTTTGGTGGTCTTAGCGCAGCTGCCCAGATGGAAGCGGGTAACGACCTTTTGATGCCAGGTAAGGCAGACCAGGTGAAGGAGATTCGCAAGGCTGTGCTCAATGGTCGCCTGTCGATGGAAATCCTCGACCGCAATGTACGCCATATCTTGGAGTATATCATGCAGACTCCTCGTTTCAAGCAGTATGTTGCTGACAACAACCCTGATTTGAAGGGCCATGCTTTGGTGGCTCGCAATGCCGCTACCGAGGGAATGGTGTTGTTGAAGAACAACAAGAATGTATTGCCACTCGTTCAGAAGATTAAGAACATTGCCCTCTTCGGCAATACTTCTTATGATTTCATAGCTGGTGGTACTGGTTCTGGCAATGTTAACCATGCTTATGTGGTAAGTTTGTTGGATGGTTTGAAGAATGCTGGCTATCAGGTGGATGGCGACATCCAGAAGGCATACATAGAGTATGCTCCAAAGGCAAAGGCAAACTTGCCAAAGCCAAAGAATCCTTTGGAGGCTTTCTTGCCTGGTCACTTCATCCCTGAGATGAGCCTTGCTGAATTGAATATGTCTGCTGCCGTCAAGAACAATGATATGGCAATCATCACTATTGGTAAGTCATCTGGTGAGTTCCTGGATCGAAAGATTTCTGATAGCTTCAATCTCACCAAGGAGGAGAAGGATATGATTTCTGGCGTTTGCAACGCTTTCCATAAGGCTGGTAAGAAGGTGGTTGTCATCTTGAATGTTTGCGGCGTTGTTGAGACCAAGAGTTGGATTGGTGGCCCTGATGCTGTATTGTTGTCTTGGTTGCCTGGTCAGGAGGGTGGTAACTGTGTTGCTGATATCTTGTCGGGTAAGGAGAATCCTTCTGGTCGTCTTCCTATGACATGGCCTGTAAGTTATAACGATGTTCCTTCTAAGGCTGATTTCCCTAACCCTGAGACTGTCAAGGTTGACGATGTGCTTGGTATGTTTATGGGCAAGGGCATCGGTAGCAAGGGTGACGTGAAGAATGTGGATTACACCGAATATAATGATGGTGTTTATGTAGGTTATCGTTATTACCAGACTAAGAAAGTGCCTGTATCTTATCCTTTTGGTTATGGTATGAGTTATACTACCTTTAAGTATGGCAAACCTGTGGTAAAGAAGGATGCACAGGGCAATATCAAGGTCCTGGTGACTGTGAAGAATGCTGGTAAGGTAGCTGGTAAGGAAGTGGTTCAGGTATATGTGGCAGCTCCTGGCAAGGATATGGATAAACCTGCAAGGGAACTTCGTGGTTTCGCCAAGACTAAGAATTTGCAGCCTGGTGAGTCGGAGACAGTTTCTATCGATATCCCATACAAGAATTTGGCTTCTTTCAATGAGATTGATAGTCAGTGGCAGGTTGAGGCTGGTGATTATAAGGTGATGGTGGCAAAGAATGCTGCTGATCTCAAGCCTCTCACCACCGTGATTACTGAGGAAGCTGGTGTAACCGAGAAGGTTCGCCCTTGCTTGCTCAAGGAAGTAAAGTAGTTCTATCAAAGATAAAGCTCAATAATAAAAGAGCTTGATGGTAATAAAGAGTTTAATAAGATATAAAAAGAGGGTGCGCTATCAACTGACGGCGCACCCTCTTTTTATATTTTATGGATATTTCTAAAAGTCTCTTCTCTTATATAATCCAGAGATGGAAGCCCTTCTGTTCCAGGGCACTCTTGATTTCCTTGACGTGTTCCTCGTCGCGGGTCTCCATGGTGACACGGAGTACGCAGGCATTCACCTTGTTGCGGTTGGCAGAACGGTCGTGATGAACTCCCGTGATGTTGCCGCCCAGGCTTGCGATGACGGAGGCTACCTCTACCAGCTCGCCCGGCTTGTCGTCCAGCTCCATCTCGATGGTACAGAGACGTCCGCTCTTCACCAATCCACGGTTGATGACACGGTTCAGGATGGTTACGTCGATGTTACCGCCGCTCACCACGCAGATGGTTTTCTTTCCCTTGACTGGTACCTTGTTGTACATCACGGCTGCCACGCTAGCTGCACCAGCGCCTTCGGCTACCATCTTCTCACTCTCTATGAGTTTCAGGATGGCTGCACAGATCTCATCCTCGCTCACGGTAACAATTTCGTCCACGTAGTTGGAGCAGGTCTCGAAGGTGAGTTTTCCCGGTTCCTTTACGGCAATGCCATCGGCTACGGTAGCTACGGATGGTAATCTTTCCTGCTTGTGGTCGTGGAGACTCTGAATCATACTGGCTGCTCCCTCTGCCTGAACACCATAAACCTTGACATTAGGATTTAATGACTTGATGGCAAAGGCGATACCAGAAATCAAACCGCCACCACCAACAGGTACAACTACAGCATCTACATCAGGTAACTGGTCGAGAAGTTCCAGTCCGATGGTTCCCTGACCGGCAATCACATGTTCATCATCGAACGGATGAACGAAGGTGTAGCCACATTCATCTTTCAGTTCCAATGCCTTCTGGTATGCGTCATCATAGACTCCAGGCACCAGGCAAACCTCGGCACCCAGTCGCTTGGTAGCTTCTACCTTCGAGATAGGAGCACCTTCTGGCAGACAGATGAGGCTCTTTACTCCCATAGCGGTAGCCCCGAGTGCCACACCTTGCGCATGGTTGCCAGCCGAACAAGCTATCACTCCCTTCGCCTTCTCTTCTTCGGTGAGTTGTGAAATCTTATAGTAGGCACCACGTATTTTAAACGAACCCGTCTTCTGAAGGCATTCCGGCTTCAGATATACATCACTCTCTGGGTTGATTCTTGGTGTACGAACCAGCTCAGTTTTTCTGATCACTTGGCTCAGCACGAAGCGAGCCTTATAGAAATTATCTAGTTGTAACATAACTGCTGATATGCTTTTGTGTCTGTTGTTACAACAGGATTTGTCATCCTGTCTGATTATTTCTGCAAAGATACTTTAATTTGAAGAAATCACAAAATAAATTGATTTAATTTTTGTTTATGCGATAATAATGTGTAATTTTGTCGCCATGATAAAGAAAACCATTATAAAGCAATGGCGATATCATGCTGTTTATGGCGGGTATGCATCTGGCAATCTTCTCTCCCAAGACCGGTAAGCTGAAGGAGCTGAAGGTGGCGGGAATGCCTCATAATGGCAATATGGACCCTGCTTTTGTAAGGCAGGATTCGTATGGCTATCTGTGGTTGGGCACGATGCGGGATGGACTTTATTTCATGGATATGAAGAAGCTGTATATGCGCCGTGTGAATCTATTGTTGAGCGATGAGCATATAGAAGCGATGTTAGAAAATGTCAACCGGCAGGTCTGAGTTACCACGATGAGAAATGCCTTCTTCTTGACGCATGCCAACAAAACCTTCCTGATGAGCAGTCTTCTATCGGCTAGCCAGGATCAGGATGACTGGCAGTTCTATGCCAATTCTGTTTGTCTTTCTCCTGACGGTAGTGTTGTGTTTGGCAGTTCTGACGGTTGTAAGTTCATGCCTCCTCAGGCTATGAATACTGATTTCCTGCGAACCTATGTTGGTACCCATGCCAGCAAGATGCTCAATATCTTTGGTTTGGAGGTGAAGAATCAAGAAGGTAAGGTGCTTGCCGTTACCGATGAAGTTTCGCGTTTGAGCCGTTATACTTTTACTTATGATGAGAACGACTTGAAGTTTAGTTTCTATTATCCTTCCTTCAGTCGTCGCTCGGCATTGTTGTGTCAGTATCGGTTAGAGGGCTATGATAAGGATTGGCAGGCACCTACTTACGAATGTGTGGCTCATTATTCCAATCTGGCACCAGGTAAATACACCTTCCATCTGCGATTGATTTCTTCTATGAACCGTCCTGCATTGGCAGAGCGTAAGATAGAGATTATCATCAAGCCGGCTCCTTGGTGGTCGTCAGCGGCATGGTTGCTCTATTTTGGTATCATCGTTTTCGTGCTCTATACTTTCAACAGGCTCTATCTGAAGGCCCGTACCAATCATCTTCGTCTTCTGGAAGAACAGCGTGAAACAGAGCGCGAGAAGCGTGCCAAGGAGATGAATATGAAATTCTTTGCCAATATCTCGCACGAATTTCGTAACCCTCTCACCATCATTGCCGGTCCGCTGATGATGCTGAATGCCGACAAGGCTTTGCCCGATTCGGTGCATCGCATCCTGAATCATGTCTGTATAAGTGTGAATAGAATGCTGAGGCTTATCGACCAGATGCTCGACTTTAACCAGCTGGAGACCGATGAGCTGCGCCTTAGGGTTGAAGAGGTTGATGCTGCGAAAGAGTTGCGCCAGCAGGTAGCTTCCTTTGAAGAATCTGCCAGGGTGAAAGGCATTAAACTGGAACTGGTCATCAAGCAAGGTAACTACCTGATGTGGCTGGATGGTGATAAGGTGGAGAAAATCATGGGCAATCTTTTTACCAATGCCTTGAAGCATACTTCGCCTGGCGGTGTAATCAGAATAAGTGCCCATGTTGACGATGATATTCTGAAGGTATCTGTCTTCAATAGTGGCAAATTGATGGCTGAGGATAGGATGCAGGATGTTTTCAAGCGCTATTACCAGCTGGCTGATTCGCAGGATTCTGATCTGTATGGTTGGGGTACGGGTATCGGACTCTATTATGTAAAGCGTCTGGTAGAACTTCATCATGGTTCTGTTAGGGTGAACCGGAAGTTTATGGATGAATTATACGGATGGATGGAAAAACGTTCTGCGGAGCAGGATTTGAATGTGGCTACCGTGTGTCGCGACATGCTGATCAGTCCGGCGAAGTTTAATTACAAGATAAAGGAACTCACTGGCGAGACACCTGGTATCTTCTTCCGTAAGTATAAGCTCAACAAAGCAGCAGCTTGGCTGCGTGAAGGCAAGTACAGTATTTCTGAAATAGCCGTGTTGACTGGTTTTAGTACTGCGGCTCATTTCTCTGTAGCTTTTAAGAAGCAGTTCGGTGTTTCGCCGAGTGAATACCTATAGGCTCAATTGCTTGAGTATGTCTCGCCAAGCGAGTTCCAGCGTTTTCGCATCTTTTTTTGGATTGCCTATGTCTTGTTTGTGTCATTGATATTTATTTTTGGCACTCAAATTCATCCTATGCAGAACACATATTCTGCATGCTAAAATGATTTGACCTAGCAAAGGTAGGGCTTTTCCATTGGGAGGTGTTTCGATTTTATATAATTGTTTTTCGAAAATCTATAAAAATGCTGGATAATAGCGAAAAAATACCTGATAGTAACGAATTTTCCAATAGAGAATAACAAGAAATCCCCCAAAGTAGGGGGATTTCTTGAAATATGAATGATTCGAACTTTATGAGTGAAGAAGTGGTAGAATTTACATGTTGAAGTGTTCGAGAGCAGCTGCCACACCGTCTTCTTCATTCGATAAAGTTACGTAGTCGGCCTCGGCTCTAACCTCTGGTGCAGCATTCTCCATAGCCACTCCCATGCCTGCAAGCTTCAGCATGCTGAGGTCGTTGTAGCCATCGCCAAAGGCAATCATATCGGCAGGGGTGAGGTTGATTTTCGTTAAGAGACGACTCAGTGACTTAGCCTTGTCGATACCCTTAGGTACCAGTTCCAGGAAGAAAGGAGCCGAGCGGAAGATATCCATTCTGTCTCCCAGCTTTTCCACTAATTCCTCCTCTGCCTTGAGCATATCCGATGGATCTCCGGTCATGAGGAGTTTGGTTGGATGAGGCTCCAGGGCTTCAAATAGGTTCTCTACCTTTCGAATGTTCATCTTGTTGATGCGTGATTCTTCTTTGACATACTGGTCATCCGGCATCTCGGTGATGATTTCGTTGCCGGCATATCCCAGCAGGGCATGACCGTTCTCCTCTGCATACGCATATAATTCTGGTATCACTTCATCTGGCAGGAACTGCGAGAAGAGTTTTTCGCCAGTTTTGGCATTCACGATATTGCCGCCATTATAGGAAAGAATGTATCCTCCCTGCTTGTTCAGCTCCAGGCATTCTGCCACCGGTTCGATGCCGTAGGTAGGTCGACCGGAAGCAAGGATGATTACTGCTCCCTTGGCTGATGCCTGAAGGAGAGCTTCACGAGTCTTTGGGGTGACCACCTTCTCGTGGTTTGTCAAGGTGCCATCCAAGTCTAAGGCGATGGCACGGTAAGGAATCTGTTTTGTTTTTTCCATTGTCTTATTTTGCTATTATGCTGCAAAGTTAATATAAAAAATTGACCGCACCAAAGTTTTCTCAAAAGGATTGTCTGTATTGTAACATAAACTTTATGATTTGTGCCAAAATGATGAATTATATACTTTTTCTATCGATTTGAGGACATGATAATCGTTTAAATTCTGTATCTTTGCAATCACAAAAATATAATCATAACTAAACTATACGCAATCGGAAATGAAGAAAAACGTTTTAGCAGTAGCGCTGGCATTGATGGCTGGCATCGGCGCCTATGCCGAAAAGAATACCATCACTTCTCCTGATGGTAAGTTGAATGTCGTGGTGGAAGACCGCGATGGCAAACTCTATTATTCCATCGACTATGCAGGCAAGCGAATGATGGAGGAATCGCAGCTCGGACTCCTTGCCAATGTGGGCGATTTCAGTCAGGGCTTGACCTATCAGAATAAGAAAGAAGCAAAGGTGGAGAAGAGCTATGATCTCCGTACCGCCAAGGTCTCGCATGTAGATTATCATGCCAACCAGCTCAACGTGACTTATCTGAACGGCAAGAAGCAGCCGATGACGGTTACCTTCAACGTGAGCAACAACGATGTGGCTTTCCGTTATACTTTTGATCAACTGAAGGCTCAGCATATCATCGTAAACGAAGAGAAGACAGCCTTCAATCTTCCAAAGATAACCACCACTTACCTCTGTCCACAGTCGGATCCGCTCATTGGTTTTGCCCGAACCAAACCAAGCTATGAGGAGGATTACAAGGTAGATCAGCCTTTAACGGCAAAATCCGGCTATGGTCATGGCTATACCTTCCCATGCCTCTTCAAGATAGGCGGCGATGGCTGGGTATTGGTCAGCGAGACGGGTACTCACGGCAACTATCCGGGTTGTCATATCAGCGATTACGATGCAGCAAAGGGTTATCAGATAGCCTTCCCGATGGAGAAAGAGGCAGATGGCATAGGTTCTACATCGGGCGCCTTCATCTTTCCGGGGTCCACTCCTTGGCGAACCATCACCGTGGGTTCTGATTTGAAGCCATTGGTAGAGACCACCATTCCATACGATGTAGTGGAGCCAAGATTCGAGGCTTCCCAGAAATTCGGAACAGGCAAGTATGCCTGGAGCTGGCTCATCTGGCAGGATGGTTCCTGCAACTATAACGACCAGAAGCTGTTCATCGACCTGGCTGCTACCATGGGATTTGAATATGTGCTGGTTGATGCACTCTGGGATACTCAAATTGGAAGAGACAAGATTGCCGAATTGAGCAAGTATGCGCAGAGCAAGAATGTAAGTCTGATGCTCTGGTATAATTCCAATGGCGTGGCAAACGATGCACCTCAGGGACCTCGTGGCATCATGGATAACATCGTGACCCGCAAGAAGGAAATGGCTTGGATGAAGAGCATCGGCATCAAGGGTATCAAGGTGGATTTCTTTGGTGGTGACAAGCAGCATACCATGCAGCAGTATGAAGACATCCTCAGCGATGCCAACGATTATGGCATTCAGGTTATCTTCCATGGCTGTACTTTGCCAAGAGGTTGGGAGCGCATGTATCCTAACTATGTATCGAGCGAGGCTGTACTGGCTTCAGAGAATGTATTCTTCTCTGATTATCATGCCAAGCAGGAGGCTTTCGAACTCACCATGCATCCATTCTGCCGTAATGCTGTGGGAGCGATGGATTGGGGTGGTACCATCATGAACAAGTATCTCTCCAAGGATAACAAGAGCCGTCATCGCCGTTATACCACCGATGTTTTCGAGATGGCTTCGGCTATCATGAATCAGGCAGCTATCCAGTGCATCGCCATCTATCCGAATAATCTTTCTGAGCTTCCTCAGCATGAGATTGATTTCCTGAAGAGCGTTCCTACTACCTGGGATGAGACCAAGTTCATCGCGGGTTATCCTGGAAAATATGCGGTTGTGGCACGTCGCCATGGTGATAAATGGTATGTGGCAGGTTTGAACGGCACCGACCAGGTGATGAAACTCACCCTGAATCTGCCAATGCTTGCCGGCAAGAGTGTTACCTATTATCATGAAACAGCCAGCAAGGACAAGAAGGCACTCTGGCCTGTATCGCAGATGAAGAACGTGAAGGTGGATAAGAGGGGAAACCTGAAGGTGGAAATGCAGCCTAAGGGTGGACTGATCTTGGAAAGGTAAAAAAGTAAAAAGCTAAAATAGTAAAAAGGGCTTTTTAAAAGTAAAGAGGTAAAATCCTGAAATAAGGTGAAAGATGGGAGCTTTCGTTACTTTTTAACGATAAGCACCCATCTTTTATTGTCTGATTTACACTATATTCGAAAATTATTATTATCTTTGCACCGCAAAATATATAACAATAATAAATTTTAAACCTATCAATATGAAGAGATTAGTTTCTGCAGTATTGCTCTCTGTAGCCGTGGCAATGCCTACGATGGCGCAGAAGAATGCAAAGACATTGAGCAATGGTTATCCATTTACTCAGGTTCCTTTTACTAGTGTGAAGATTTCACAGAATACTTTCTGGGGTGCCCGTCTGAAGGCTGCCCGAGAGGTAACCGTGCCATTGGCTTTCAGCAAGTGTGAGAGCGAGCACCGTTACAAGAACTTCGAGATGGCTGCCTATACCCTGCAGCATCCTAACCACCCGGGGTTGGATACCAAGGAGTGGGATGTAAGCAAGTTCATGGGCTTCTCTTTCGATGATACCGATGTGTATAAGACCATCGAAGGTGCCAGCTACATCCTCCAGACTTATCCGAACAAGAAGTTGAAGGCTTACATCGACAGCGTGCTCGATGTGGTAGCTGCGGCACAGGAGCCAGATGGCTATCTCTATACCGCCCGTACCATCAACCCAAAGCATCCACACGGATGGTCGGGAAATAAGCGTTGGGTCAAGGACGAGGAGGCGAGCCACGAGCTTTACAACCTCGGTCACATGGTAGATGCAGCCTGTGCTCACTATCAGGCTACGGGTAGCACCAAGTTCCTGAACATCGCCAAGCGCTATGCCGATTGTGTGGTAAAGGAAGTGGGACCTAATCCAGGACAGGTTACCATCGTTCCTGGTCATCAGATTGCAGAGATGGCTTTGGCTCGTCTCTATACCTTGACCGGTGAGAAGAAGTATCTGGATGAGGCTAAGTATCTGCTTGACTATCGTGGCAAGACTCATATCCGCAACCCATATTCTCAGAGTCAGGCTCCTATCCTGGAGCAGAATGAGGCGGTAGGTCATGCGGTGCGTGCCGGATATATGTATGCCGGTATTGCCGATGTGGCAGCCCTGACCAAGGATTCTGCCTATATGAAGGTGATTGACCGTATTTTCGAAAACATCGTTGGTAAGAAGTACTATCTTACTGGTGGTGTAGGTGCCCGCCATGCCGGTGAGGCATTCGGTGATAACTATGAGTTGCCAAACATGACTGCCTATAACGAGACCTGTGCTGCCATTTCTATGGTTTATCTCTTTGAGCGCATGTTCCTGCTTCACGGCGAGAGCAAGTATATCGACTGCATGGAGCGTACCTTATATAATGGTGTCATCTCTGGTATGAGCATGGATGGCGGCAGATTCTTCTATCCAAACCCATTGTCAAGCGATGGCAAGTATAAGTTTAATGCCGATGGCAACACCACCCGCCAGCCTTGGTTCGGATGTGCCTGCTGTCCGAGTAACTTGTGCCGCTTCATCCCTTCTGTTCCAGGTTATCTCTATGGCGTGAAGGACAACAATATCTATGTGAATCTCTTTGCCGGCAATACATCTACCATCAAGGTGAATGGCAAGGATGTGGTTCTGGAGGAGACTACCGAGTATCCTTGGAACGGCGATATCAAGATTGCTGTGAAGAAGAGCGGCGTAAAGAATGCCAACCTCCTGGTCCGTATTCCTGGATGGGTTCGCAACCAGGTGTTGCCTAGCGATCTTTACAAGTATAGCGATGCCGAGAAGCCTGCTTATAGTGTAACCGTGAATGGCAAGGTTGTAGAGGCTGACCTCGATGCCAACAAGGGTTATCTCCCTGTCAAGAACATCAAGAAGGGCGATGTCATCCGCATCCACTTCGATATGCCGGTTCGTACAGTAGTTGCCAACGTTAAGGTGGCAGATGATAAGGGTAAGGTTGCCGTAGAGCGTGGACCATTGGTATATTGCGCTGAGGCTGTGGATAATCAGAACGAGCCAGTGCTTCGTGCCGTTATGGTCAAGAAGCCTGCCTTCTCGCTGGTAGATAACTACAGCATCGAGAACACAGAGACCAAGGGTGCTCCAGCCTTCTCGGTAAAGGCTATCCAGACCTCTTCTCAGGTGCTCGACCAGGCTGCTGATGGCACCGTTTCTGTCAAGAACCAGAAGCTCACCCTGATTCCTTACTATGCCTGGAATCATCGTGGTGCCAACCAGATGAATGTCTGGTTCTATCAGGGCTTGTCGTTTATGGATAAGTAATAAATAGTTTTTTAAATCAAGAAAGCTTGGCAAGGGTGTTTGCCAGGCTTTCTTGTTAATATAGGTTAATCCCATTAAGAAAAACACTTCTTTTCCGTTTATGTTGTAGTTTTGAACAAATAAAACAAAAAAGGGCAAATGACAGAGAATGAATTCATCCATATCGTTCCGCAGTTGCGGCAGATAACCTTGCAGATCAGTCAGGGTTATGGCGTTGGCTGCGAAGAGGCTGAGGACATCGCACAGGATGCGATGCTCAAGCTCTGGGCCATCAAGGATGATATTCAGTCTGCTGCTCATGCCAAAGGTTCGATGGGCTGCATAGCCAAGCATCTTTGCATCGACTTCTTTCGCAAGCGGAAGATGATTTCGATAGATGCCCAGCCTTTCGATAAGTCGCCTAGCCCCTATGCGCCGCCCGATGTGGAAGTGGAAAACTCGGAGAACGAACAGTGGCTCCAAAAACGCCTCAAGGCGCTGCCCTCCAACCAATATCAGGTGCTTTATCTGCGACAGGTAGAGAAGAAAAGCTCTGAGGAAATAGCGCAAATCGTGGGCATCACCACAGAATCTGTATCCGTGTTGCTATCGAGGGCAAGAAAGCAGATGTTGCAGGAAATCAGAAAAAGATGTCGATAGCTCTTATATATAAATAGGTATAATCAATAAAGGAGGAAAAAATGATATGAACGAAAAAGATATACGTTTGTTGCTCGACCGGTTTATGGCTGGTGAGACTTCTCTGGAAGAGGAGACTCTGTTAGGGGAGTGGTTTCGGCAGCATTCCGATGTGAGCGATGACTTGAAGGAATATCAGCTGATGTTTGGATATTTCGATGAGGGGATGCCCCTCGACTATGAGGCAGAGAATCATGTAGAAGATGCTCATCCGAAGACTAAGGCACGAATGCGTCGCCTATGGTTGCCGCTTAGTTTGGCTGCATCCATCGCCCTGCTGATAGGTTTTGCTATTCCTTGGATAGGGCAACAGACAGGGCATCAGGATGAATCGAAGATGGCTCAACTCGATGGCAGAACGACTCCGGAGGATACAGATTCTGCTGTTGTCCACGAGAAGAAATCGACAAATGCCGATCTCTCCATGCCTGAAAAGGTAAAAAAGTCGGGTGATTCCGTATTTCCCAAGACAAGGAAGCACAAGCAGAGGCAATATCGTCAGCATCTGTTTGCTCCTGCTCCTCCAAAGCTTTGGATAGCTCAGAATATTGCTACCGATTCTCTGTTGGCAGAGCCGGAAAAGCTTGCCGATGCGCATCTCCGGGAGATGGAGGCACAGCAGAACGAAATGTTCTTCAAACTCTATCTCGTCGATGCTCTTCAGACCCAAGCGCTCAATGCCGAAGTAGCCAGTGCCTCGTTCGAAAGCGAGGAGAATGTGCATGATGAGGACTATGTGAGTGGTGACCAGGAGGTTTATTAACAAGAAACAATTAAAAAGAAGAAGAATATGAAAACAACTTTTAAATTAGCATTTGTGGCTTGCCTGATGATGCTCTCTTCGGCTTGCCATGCCCAGAAGCCTATACCGGCTATCGACCAGGCTTTTGATAAATTCGTACAGGATTTGTTGCAAGACGACCTCGTTACTTCTTCCACGATGAATACCTACAATATAGGTATGATGAAGGGATTTGAGTTCGCTATTCCTGAGAGAAAGCAGAAAATGGTGGATACCTTTCAAAAGGCTTTATTGAGCAATAGTCGCCTCGCTTATATTAGTTTTACCAAGAATGCGGGCTCTCTCAGTCTTGAAACGAATCGGGTGGGGTATGGCAAGGATAATTCCATGACTTACGAGTTTGGTACTCACAAAGACCGCAACTATAACCTGCAGTATTTCCGTGACAGCAAAGATTCTACCATGCGATATGTTTATGCCTTGGTATGGTATCAGGGAATGGATCGTTCGGTAAAGGGCAGTGTATATAAGTTCTACTCCAAGGATCCGCAAGCTTATAAGATGTCATTATCTTATAAGATGAATGCTGTTCAAGGTTTGGATTCTCTTGTTTACCTGGGCAACGTCAAGTATAACAGGAATCTGGCTCGCAGTTATGACTTGGAGATGACTCCGCCAAAGGATGCGGCTGAGTTTATGGTGCAACTCAACACGCTCCGTGCTGCCTTTAAGAATGCCAGTGACCAATACGCTTATTTGGGAAATCAGGTAACTCGACGTACCCTCCAGACGGGTGTAGCCAACAAGATAGTCAAGCTTTGTAAGGGATATGGCAAGTTGCTGAATGCCGATGAGAAGAAATTCTGCGCCACTTCGCTGAATAAGATGAAGAAGGATACAGACGATGAATATCTGCAGAGCCTTCTGGAATTGACTGCCAATTCTTTGAGGAAGTAGCAAGTCCTGGAGGTATAAACTGAGGAAAATGTGAAATTCTCTCTCGTAAAATACCGCTTTAAAGCGATATTTTCTCTAAAATTATCATTTTCTAGACTTCGGTCTTGTTATAATTTCGTAACTTTGTACGCAAAAAGTAAACGATATGACTAAGAAATTGATAATGATATTAGGCTTGGTGCTTTCATCCATGTTGATGAAAGCCCAGGCTTTTTTTGTGCCTTTCCCGAAGGCTGGTGACAAGTATTGGCAGAAGCAGGTGCCGGTGGCGATGCGCAACGATTATATCCGGTTGGGCAATCTCTATCAGAAGAAGCCTTGGAATGCCATCCCTGCTGAAACTTTTGCCGAGTTCCGAACCAATGGTAACCGTACCCGATACGAGGAAGCTAGCTTTGGTATCAGAAAACAGTTTGTCTGTCTGGTGATGGCAGAAATCATGCAGGGCAGGGGACGGTTCCTGTCTTCTATCCGCAAGGGCTTACATTATTTTATAGAGAAGGAACCCTGGTGGGGAATCCCGGCACATTATCCGCAAGACCATCCTGAAAAGGATATCCAGCCGGTTGATCTTTTCAATGCTGAGACGGCAGGCATGCTTGCATGGACCCTCTATATGCTGGAAGATGAAATCAACAGGAAGGAAAAGGGACTCTGCGATCAGGTGAGAAGTGAGATAGATCGCCGATTCCTGAAGTCGGTGTTGAACCAGCCGCAGGGCTGGAAGAACAATGCCAACAACTGGAATACCTGGATTACGAGCAACTGGTTGGAAACTGTTTTGATCTGCGAAACTGATGCCAAGCAGCGTGATGCAGCCTTCAAGGGTGTGCAGCAATGCCTGCGAACCTTTTTGAAGGGTTATCCCGATGATGGCGGTTGCGAGGAAGGCGTCAGCTATTGGGACTGTGCCGGCGCCTCGTTCTTCGAGTCGCTCTATTTCATGCAGTTTGCTCCCAAGCAGGCTGTCCTGACATTGAATGAAGCTCAGAAGAAGAAGGTGGAGAATATGGGTAGATTCATCACTACGATGTATATCAACGACCTTACCTTCGTGAATTTCTCGGATGCCCAGGCTCAGAATATCCCGAATATCAATATCCTCTTCCCATACGGCGAGTATTTCCAGAATGAGCAGATGATGCAGTTGGCGGCTTATGTAGGCAAGAAATACCAATATACCCTCAAGCCTACTACGCTCTTCCTGAAATCGGGCAACTATCCGAAGCTGGGCAGGGAACTGATGCTCCTCTCCATGCTGCCGAAGTATCAGGCAACAGCGGCTGTAGAGCCTAAGACGGAAGATGCCTATCTGGTAAATTCCCAGATTATGGTGGCGAGCAACAAGAACTGGTTTGTAGCAGCGAAAGGCGGTAACAATGCCGAGAGCCATAATCACAACGATATCGGTAATTTCATCGTTTATCACAACAATCAGCCGGTGGTTATCGACCTGGGACGTGATACCTATACCTCGAAGTCGTTCAGCAACCAGCGCTTTGAGCTGATGAACTGCCGTTCGGCATATCACAATGTTCCCATCATCAATGGATTGGAGCAGAAGGATGGCAGGAAGTATCGTGCCGAGAAGGTAAATCATGTCTTTGTAGATGGTGTTTCTTCCCTGTCGTTGAATCTCGAAAAGGCTTATACCGAGGGAGCGCATGTGGATAAATGGCAGCGTACCATTGCTCTGGATAGAGAATATAACTGGGTAGAAGTAACCGAACAGTACAAGCTCGATTCCCTGCAGATAGAGAAGGACCGACTGAATGGTCAGGTCTTTGATAATCAGATTATCCTGATGGCGTATGGCAAGCCGGTGGTTCAGAAGACTGGCAGAATCCTCTTTCAGGGCGGTATGGTTCGTCTAGAATATGATGCGCAGTATCTTTCGGCATCTGTTGAAAAGGTACAGATGACGGATGGCATCATGAAGACGCAGTGGAAGGATAACGTCTATCGCATCATTCTGCGACTGAACGATAACTATCCGATGGCAAAAGTGAAATACCGGTTCGTAGGAACGAGGTAAAGTTTATGCCCCACTCTCTTACTTGTCTTTTTCTCGCGAAAAAAGTTTTTTCGTGAGAAAAAGTCTCAAAGTCTTATTCTTTGGTTGAGAATATATTGTATGTACTTGATTTATAGCTGTATAAGAGAATGGTATTTTTGGGATTACTTTACAAAAAGTATCATCAAAGTATCATGATTTTCAGCTTTTCTTTACAAAGCATCTCGCTTTTATCCTTTTATTGATGTTGTCTACTATTTCAGTTTTATTAAATTGAAAGTGTCTACCTTTCTAGTTTATAAAGTAAAAAAGTGTCTACTGAAATCAGGAAAAGTCAAGGGTCTATATGCCACGATGAACAGGTGGCGTATAGACTCTTGATTATATGGTGATATTCGTAATCTACCTGGCATCAAACCAAAGTCGTCATTTTCAAAAAATCTCGCAGATGAATGTGCTTAATGCCATCAATATTGGTTTGACTGTAAAGCCTATCCATAGAAATCACGTATTTGGGATGACTGTCTTTTATCAATTTCAAATTGCCGAATTCACGCTCTACCGTTTCCTCAGAAGCCAGCAGATAGGTAACTTGCACATACGCCACACTATCCGCTTTCTCGGCTACAAAATCAATCTCAGCCTTATACATCTGACCAACATATACTTTATAACCCATCCTGCACAAATGGATATATACAGCGTTCTCCATCACCTTTTCTATATCAAAACGCCTGTTGCCACCTATAATATGATTCCTGATTCCCAGGTCTTCGAAATAGAACTTGTCGCCTAACTCGAAAAGTCGCTTGCCATGAATGTCGTATCTGTTGACTCGATCGATAATAAAAGCATTGTTTAAATACTCCAAATACGTGAGAATCATCTTGGCAGACGTTTCGGTGTTTTGGCTCTTCAGTAATTTTACAATACTCGTTGCAGAGAATTGTTTACCGATATTATCGCTCACAAACTTCAGCAGCGTTCGCAGCAATGGTATATTTCTGATGTTTTCTCGCTCTATGATATCACGAAGCACTATTGTATTATACACATTGTCAAGATAATCTTCTACCAAATCAGTATTTTCCAACCCTAAATTGCGCAACTGAGGGAGCCCGCCATACTGCAGATACAGGTTCAAGGAAGCATCATCATCCTTCAGTTCATGGAACGTCAGGAACTCTTCATAGCAGAGTCCTCGAATGCGATAAGCTATATATCTGCCTCTCAAGCGAGTTGCCAGTTCGCCCGACAGCATCTTGGCATTGCTGCCGGTAATCATAATCTGGCAGGTATCATCCGATTGGATACTGAGGAGTGCTTTCTCGAAATCAGAAATTTCCTGCACCTCATCGATAAACAGATAGTTTTCCTTACCCTCAACGATGTTGGCTGCTACATAAGCCTCCAGATTCTGATAGTTGGCTATCATATCAAATGAGGTTTTCTCCTTATCTATATAGATAACGTGATTTTCTTCATTCTCAGCGATGTGATTATAAATTCGCCGCATCACACAACTCTTGCCGACACGCCTCTGGCCCGTCAACGCAATCATCATTCCACGTCCAAACATGCGTTCGATACGATTGGAATACCCTAGTCTTTCTAATATTTTTTGTTTCATACGAGTAAAACTTTCCGCAAAGATACTCTTTTTGTTTCGTATAAGTAACAAAAACGATAGTTTTTTGTTTTTATTACTTATAATTAACAGGTTTGGTACACATTTTCTAATGAACCAGGCAGCGACATCGAGGGTGGTTGCATCATCGAGCGCCCTAAGGTTCTCTATAATCAGAAGACCGGGAAGTTCGTCATGTGGTTCCATCTCGAATTGAAGGGGCAGGGATATGCTGCAGCCCGCTATGGCGTGGCAACCAGCGATACTCCTTTCGGACCATTCAAGTTCATCCGCTCAGGCAGAGTGAATCCTGGTCTTTATCCTATCGGATTCTCCAAGCCAGATTCTACCGACCTCAAGCATCAGCTTCTCTTCCCGGAATTGAAGAGCTGGTGGACTCCGGAATGGCGCAAGCAGATAGAGCGCGGTATGTTCTGGATGAGAGACTTTGAGGGAGGACAGATGTCTAGAGATATGACCATCTTCATCGACGATGATGGCAAGGCTTACCATATCTATTCTTCAGAGGAAAATTTAACACTCCAAATCGCACAGTTGACAGATGATTACATGCAGCACAACGGCAGCTACGTACGAGTAGCTGCCGGCGGACAGAACGAGGCTCCAACCATCTTCAAGCAGGATGGCATCTACTGGATGATTACCAGCGGATGTACCGGATGGGCTCCAAATGCTGCCCGCATGTTCAAGGCTAAGAATATCTATGGTCCTTGGGAGCAGTTGCCTAATCCTTGCCGTGGTGAGGGTGCCGACAAGACCTTCGGTGCACAGGGTACCTATATATATAAGGTGGAAACTGCAGCACAGAAGAAGATGTTCCATGGCGCCGAATATGTATTCATGGCAGATATGTGGAATCCGAAGCATTTGAGCGACAGTCGTCACCTCTGGGTGCCTATTTCTTGGGAAAACGGTACACCAGTGTTGAAAAAACAATAAAAAATACGGTCGCTCTGCTTGTTTCTAATTAATTATACATATCTTTGCAGTTGCTTAGCTGAGGCTACCGGCAACTTTCAACTTACAATTATTAATAACAACAAACAATATACAACTATCTATGAATTATATATTTAAGAGTATCATGATGACCCTTGTCTTGGCGCTGCTTCCTTTCATGGGAATTTCTGCCAAGAAAAAAACAGTACAGCAGAGCGACCGCCAATACTGGTGCTCGCTTGCCTACAAGATGGCCCAGCCTGTTCTGGAGAACATGGCTAAGGGCGAGCTGCAGAAGAACATGCAGACGGAGTTCAGTCCAAGCTTCGACAACCGCAACAGGAAGGTGCTCTATATGGAGTGCTTCGGCAGACTGATGGCTGGTGTGGCTCCTTGGCTCACCCTTCCTGATGATGCTACAGCCGAAGGTAAGCAGCGCAAGCAGCTGCGTGAATGGGCTTTGGCTTCTTACAAGAATGCCGTAGATCCTCAGAACCCTGACTATCTCTGCTGGGGCATCGGCGGTCAGAACCTGGTTGATGCAGCCTATATCGCCGAGAGTTTCCTCCGGGCTTACGATACACTCTGGAAGCCTTTGGACGAGGTGACCAAGCAGCGATACCTGAAGGAGTTTGCCAAGCTCCGCCACATCGATCCTCCTTATACCAACTGGCTTCTCTTCTCTTCTACCATCGAGAGCTTCATGGCAAAGGCGGGTGGCGATTTCGATGAATATCGCGTCAATTCTGCCTGCCGCAAGGTAGAGGAGTGGTATGTAGGTGATGGCTGGTATGCTGACGGTCCTTCGTTCGCTTTCGATTACTACAGCAGCTATGTGTTCCATCCGATGTATCTGGAAACACTCCAGGCGATGGTGGATGCCAAGGTGAATTCCCGCCTCGACTATCAGAAGTACTACGACCGGGAGTTGAAGCGCTGCCAGAAGTACAGCATCATCCTCGAGAGATTCATCTCTCCGGAAGGAACCTTCCCGGCTTTCGGCAGAAGCATTCCTTACCGCATGGCAACCATGCAGCCGCTTGCTCTGATGGCATGGTATCAGAAGTTGCCTAAGGATTTGAGCAATGGCCAGGTTCGTGCAGCCCTGACCAAGGTGCTGCATCGCATGTTCGACCAGGAGAACAACTTCAATGAGAAGGGTTATCTCTCTATCGGTTTCTGCGGAAACAGCCAGAAGAACGTTGCCGACTGGTATACCAACAACGGCTCGCTCTATATGACCACCCTTGCCTTCATGCCTCTCGGCCTGCCTGCCGATCATCCGTTCTGGACAGATGCAGCACAGCCTTGGACCCAGGTGAAGGCATGGAACAACCAGCAGTTCCCTAAGGACCATCACTGGAAGGACGAGATTGTTACCAAGGACAAGTGGTAATTTATAATTGATAATTGATAATTAATCATGCGCAAGATATTGATGATGTTGGCAGCTGCAGCCTTGGCTTTGCCTCTGAGTGCAGCACAGCCAGCCAAGAAGACCGCTAAGGTCAAGAAACAGAATAAGAAGGAAGTGAAGGCTTCCAGGAAATGGAATCATGAGCAGGTGGTGGAACTCATCACCAAGGTGAATAACTACTGGCAGGCTAACAACAAGCCTGAGGTTCGTGCCTTCTGGGACAATGCCGCTTATCATACCGGCAACATGGAGGTATATAAGATGCTCAAGGACCAGAAAATGCTCGACTACTCTATCCGTTGGGCTGAACACAACGACTGGACCGGTGCTACAGAGGCAAACCCAGCCAAGTGGAAGTACAAACCATACGGCGAAGGAAAGCAGCACGTACTCTTTGGCGACTGGCAGATCTGCTTCCAGACCTACATCGACCTCTATAACATCGAGGCCGCCAAGGGAAATGCCGCAGCATCAGAATATATGGTGAAGCGTGCCAAGGAGGTGATGCACTACGAGGCTTACTCTCAGCCAACAGATTACTGGTGGTGGAGCGATGCCCTCTACATGGTGATGCCTGTGATGACCAAGATGTACAAGCTTACCGGCGATACCAAGTATCTCGACAAACTCTACGATAATCTCCTCACCACCGATGAGATTATGCTCGACAAGGAGACCAACCTCTACTTCCGTGATGGCAAGTACGTTTATCCAAAGCACAAGAGTGCCAACGGCAAGAAGGATTTCTGGGCTCGTGGTGATGGCTGGGTTCTCGCAGGTTTGGCTAAGGTGCTTCAGGATATGCCAAAGGACTACCAGCACTATCAGTTCTTCGTAGACAAGTTCCAGAAACTGGCTAAGGCGGTAGCTGAAATCCAGCAGCCGGAGGGCTACTGGACCCGTTCGATGATGGATCCTGATCATGCACCAGGACCAGAGACCAGCGGTACAGCCTTCTTCACCTACGGTATGCTTTGGGGTGTCAACAATGGTTATCTCAACAAGAAGGAGTACAAGAAGGTCATCGACCGTGCCTGGACTTATCTGACAGAGACAGCCGTTCAGCCTGATGGCAAGGTGGGATATGTTCAGCCTATCGGCGAGAGAGCCATCCCTGGTCAGACTGTTGATGCCAACTCTCAGGCAAACTTCGGTGTGGGAGCCATGCTTCTCACTGCCTGCGAATATGATAAGTATCTTGCCATCAAGTAAGATGCTTGTATATAATAAGGTATATATCAATTTAAAATAGTATTAATAACAACTGACAAACATGAAACAGAGACTGTTCGTTACATTGAGTTTGGCAGGATTGGCTATGGCAACCTTCGGTGCAACCAAACCGAAGGCTGCCATTAAGTCGTTGAATAAGGCGACCGTCCAGCAGCCAACTTACACAGAATGGCACGACCTTCAGGTGAATGCCATCAATCGTTTTCCGTTGCACACCAATTTCTTCACCTATCCGGCAGATGACTGGGTTTCTGAGAAAGACGGTAAGATTGTGAGCAAGGATATCCTGCACATGAACAAGACGGAAAGCAAGTATTTCCTTTCGCTCGACGGAACCTGGAAGTTCAACTGGGTGGCTAATGCAGACCAGCGTCCTACCGACTTCTACAAGGAAGATCTTGATGATTCCAAATGGAAGACCATGAATGTTCCAGGCAACTGGGAGATGAATGGATTCGGTGATCCAGAATACGTGAACGTAGGCTTTGGCTGGCGCGGACATTTCGACCAGCAGCCACCAGCTGTTCCTACCAAGGACAACCATGTTGGTTCTTACCGCCGTATCATCGACATCCCTGCCAACTGGGATGGCAAGCAGGTAGTAGCTCATTTTGGTAGCGTTACTTCCAACATCTATCTCTATGTAAACGGCAAGTTTGCCGGTTATGCAGAGGATAGCAAGGTGGCTGCCGAGTTTGACATCACTCCTTATCTGAAGAAGGGCAAGAATCTGATTGCCTTCCAGACCTTCCGCTGGTGCGATGGCTCCTGGGATGAGGATCAGGACTTCTGGCGCTTGAGCGGTGTGGCTCGTGAAAGCTATCTCTTTGCCCGCGATGCCAAGTTGCATTTGGAGGATATCCGTGTTACTCCTGACCTTGTAAACAACTACAAGGATGGTGTGCTCAATATCTCTACCAAGGTAAAGGGTAACGGCAAGCTCGTCTTCACCCTCTTCGATAAGGACGGCAAGCAGGTAGCAACCACCACCGGCGTGGCAAAGAACGGTACTGCCAATTTCTCTCTGCAGGTAGCTAATCCTCAGAAGTGGAGTGCCGAGACACCTTATTTATATACACTGCAGGTTTCCCTGATTGGTACTCAGAAGAAGGACGCTATGAAGGCGGCTAGCATGACTCCTGTCAAGGTAGGTTTCCGCAAGGTGGAAATCAAGAACAAGCAGTACCTTGTCAATGGTCAGCCTGTGCTCATCAAGGGTGTCAACCGTCATGAGATGGACCCTGACGGAGGTTACGTATTGAGCATGGAGCGCATGATTCAGGATATCAAGATTATGAAGCGCCTGAATATCAACGCTGTCCGTACTTGCCACTATCCTGATGATCCACGCTGGTACGAGCTCTGCGATGAGTATGGTATCTATGTGGTAGCTGAGGCTAACCAGGAGAGTCACGGTTTCCAGTATGGCGATGATGCAGCTGCCAAGAAGCCGATGTTTGCCAAGCAGATTCTGGAGCGCAACCAGCACAATGTTTCCATGTACTTCAATCATCCTAGTGTCGTAACCTGGAGTATGGGTAATGAGACTGTGATGGGCGATAACTTCCTGCAGGCTTACAAGTGGATCAAGAGCCAGGACCAGAGCCGTCCGGTTCAGTATGAGCAGGCTCGCAGAGGCGAGGGTACCGATATCTTCTGCCCTATGTACTATCCTGTAAGTGCTTGTGAAAAGTATGCGAAGGACCCTAACAGTCCGATGCCGCTCATCCAGTGCGAGTACAACCATACCATGGGTAACTCAGGCGGTAACCTGAAGGATTACTGGAATCTGATTCGCAAGTATCCTATCCTCCAGGGTGGTTTCGACTGGGATTTCGTTGACCAGGGTTTGCACCGCAAGGTATTGAAGCCGATGACCATCAAGAATCCTGAGAAGATGAGCAATGAAGAGCTCCGCAAGATAGAATATTGCTACGGTGGCGATTACAACAATTACGACCCTAGCGACAACAACTTCAACTGCAATGGTATCATCGGTCCAGACCGTCAGCTCAATCCTCATGCCTACGAGGTAGCCTACCAGTATCAGAACATCTGGGCTAAGATGGTGAATGCCGAGAAGGGCGAAGTAAGTGTACACAATGAGAACTTCTTCCGCGATTTGAGCAACTATGCCTTGGCATGGAGCCTCATTGAAGATGGCGTGGAGACTCAGAACGGTACCATCGCTGATATCGAAGTGGCTGCCCAGCAGACCAAGAACTTCACCATCCCTTACGACCTGTCTAAGGTAAAGGGCAAGGAGGTGTTCCTCAACATCGACTTCCGTCTGAAGAAGGCTGAACCTCTGATGGAGGCTGGTCAGATTGTGGCTTATGCCCAGCTGGCAGTGAAGGAGAAGAAGTGCTGCGGTCATAGTGCAGACAACATGGCTAAAGTTCAGGACGGCAAGAAGGTGAAGGCTAAGCTCGTCGACAAGAAGGGCGAGCAGGATATCACCGTTACTACTCCTGATCTGACCGTGAAGGTGAACCGTACCACCGGTCTCATCTCTGAATATACCTATCGTGGCAAGTCGCTCCTCGGCGAGGGCGGTACCCTGAAGCCAAACTTCTGGCGTGCTCCTACCGATAATGATTTCGGTGCAGGTCTGCAGAAGAAGTTCAAGGTTTGGAAGAACCCTGTCATGAACCTGAAGGGTGTAGCTGTTGAAAAGGATAAGAAGACAAACACCATCAATATCTGTGCAACCTATGAGATGCCAGAAGTGAAAGGCGAGCTGGAAATCGAATATCTCATCATGCCTAACACCGGTGCGATGAAGGTAAGCCAGGAGTTTGATGCTTCTGATGATGCCAAGGTCAGCGATCTGTTCCGTTTCGGTATGCTGATGCAGTTGCCATACGATATGGACAAGAGCCAGTATTACGGCCGTGGTCCTATCGAGAACTATTCAGACCGTGAGGACTGCATGCGTATCGGAATCTACAGCGATGATGCCGACAACCAGTACTTCCCATACATCCGTCCACAGGAGAGTGGAACCAAGGGCGATATGCGCTGGTGGAACCAGACCGATGCTTCCGGCTTCGGATTCAAGGTGAAGAGCTGCAAGCCATTCTATGCTTCCGCTATCCACTTCGATACAGAAGAACTGGATGATGGTGATGACAAGGATCAGCGTCACAGTTTCAACCTGAAGAAGTCAAAATTCACCAATCTCTTCCTCGATGCAGAGCATTCTGGTGTGGCTGGTGAGAACTCTTGGGGTGCATGGCCTTTGGAGAAATATCGCCTCCATTATGGCGATAAGAACTTCACTTTCGTGCTCATTCCATTAGATAAATAGTAGAAAAACAGGGAATTGGATAAAAATCCAATATATTTAAACAGAAAATCCACCTCATTTGGGGTGGATTTTTTTATCTTTGCAGCACCTATCACGGAAAAGTGTAGGTACAGCCTAAAAATAAACAATAACGAACAATATGAGAAAAGCAAAAATTTTCGCAGCAGCATTGCTGGCGATGTCTTCACTCGGAGCTTTCGCACAGCATCAGTTTACTGTTCAGGCTAACAAGCCTGGAGCAGAAATCCAGCCTACCATGTACGGTATCTTCTTCGAGGATATCAACTTCGGTGCCGATGGTGGTCTTTATGCAGAGATGGTAGAGAACCGTTCCTTCGAATTTCCACAGCGTCTGATGGGATGGAATACATTCGGAAATGTAACCCTCAGCGACGTAAAACCAGCCTTCGACCGCAATCCTCATTATGTAACACTTGAGAGCGCAGGCGCGCGTGAGAAGCAGACCGGTCTTGAGAACCGTGGCTTCTTCGGCATGGGCTTGAAGAAGGATATGAAGTACGATTTCACCGTATATGGCCGTCTTCATCTCATCGATGGCAAGCAGGGCAAGATTCGCGTAGAACTCGTCAATTCAAAGAATGATGTCATTGCCAAGCAGGTTATCAACATCACCAATAATAAATGGCAGAAGCTTACAGCTACCCTGACCTCTACTCAGACCGATGCCAAGGGTTTGATGCGTGTATATCTGGAGAAAGGTTCTGAGAGCGTAGACCTCGACCATATCTCTCTCTTCCCAGAGGACAACTGGAATGGTCTCCGTGCCGACCTCGTACAGGATTTGGCTGACTTGAAGCCAGGCATCTTCCGTTTCCCTGGCGGATGTATCGTAGAGGGAACCGACCTCGATACCCGTTATGAGTGGAAGAACTCTGTGGGTGCTCCTGAGAACCGTCCTCTGAACGAGAACCGCTGGAGAGATACCTTCCCACATCGCCTTTTCCCTAACTATTATCAGTCATTGGGCTTGGGCTTCTATGAGTATTTCCTTCTTTCAGAGAAGATTGGTGCAGAGCCATTACCTATTCTTTCTGTAGGTCTGGCTTGCCAGTATCAGAATGATGATAAGGATCCTAATGCGCATGTAGCTGTCAAGGATCTCCAGAGCTATATCGACGATGCACTCGACCTCATCGAGTTTGCCAATGGTCCTGTTACCTCTAAGTGGGGTAAGCTCCGTGCCGATATGGGTCATCCTGCTCCATTCAACCTGAAGCAGATTGGTATCGGTAACGAGCAGTGGGGACCTATGTACCCTGAGCGTCTGCAGAAGTTCATGGAGCAGATTCATTCCAAGTATCCTAAGATCAAAATCTGCGGTTCATCAGGTCCATCTGCTGATGGCAAGGATTTCGACTATGGTTGGGAGCAGATGCGCAAGTTGGGCGTAGATATGGTAGATGAGCACTACTACAAGAGCCCGGAGTGGTTCCGCAGCAATGCCAGCCGTTACGATAAGTACGACCGCAAGGGTCCTAAAGTATTTGCCGGCGAGTATGCTGCCCATGCCGAGCACGACCCTAACTCTTGGGAGGCTGCGCTTTCTGAGGCAGCTTTCATGACGGGTTTGGAGCGTAATGCCGATGTGGTTTATCAGGCTACCTATGCACCTCTCTTCGCTCACGTTGAGGGATGGCAGTGGCGTCCGGACCTCATCTGGTTCGATAACCTCAGCTCTGTCCGTTCTGCCAACTACTATGTTCAGCAGCTCTACGGCGAGAACAAGGGTACCAATGTGTTGAAACTTACCGAGAATGGCAAGGCGGTAGCAGGCGAGATTGGTCTCTATGCCTCTGCTTGTTTCGACAAGACAACCAAGAGCTACATCGTGAAGATTGCCAACACTTCTAACGAGGAGAAGGAAATCAACGTCACCTTCAATGGCATCAAGAAGTTGAACCCTGGTAAGGTAACCGTTCTCCATGCCGACGATATCCAGGCAGAGAACAAGATTGACAACAAGAACGTGGTTGTTCCTGTAGTATCTGATGCTCTGGCTAACGGTAACGTCCTGAATGTCAAGATGAAGGCAAATAGTTTTGTGGTATATAAATTCTAAGAGTTGGTGCGTTTTTTAACGCAAGTTTTCTGTATAAGGTAAAAAGATGATGAGAATCCCTTGCGGCAGCGATGCCGCAAGGGATTGTTTTTTTCTCCCGATGCCCTTGAAATTACATGGCGACGCAGGAATCTCTGTGTCGGGACGTATGAATGGTTACGTTGCCATGTGGTAAAGTCTACGTCGGGACGTAATTTTGGATGATGCCCAAATCCAGGCTCTTACTTTGGGCACCCGATGCCCATAATACGGTCTGAGTATTTCTGCAGACTATTAACGGCTTCTCAATAGGGATAATGCATAGAGAGGCAGTATGGTGACATGCCTTATGGCGTCATCGTCCTGCTTGTCAATGTAATCAAATGATCCGAAATTCTCTAAGGAACAACGGAAGGCTTCGGTGAGCTTTTTCTCTCTCATGAATAGCCAGAGACTCTTCATGCCGCCCTGGGTGCCCGATTTGATTTCGATAGGGGTAATTTTCATGTTGTGGATTTCCAGATAGTCTATCTCGGCAACACTCTTCCCCTTCTGCTCCCAATAAAACATCTTCTGGCGCTGGATGCATGGTTTGTAACGCATCATCTCGAGTCCGGCAACCATTTCTGTTACACCTCCCTTATTGACAAGTTCCTGAGGGGTGCCGGCTAAAATAAGTTCTATGAGCTGCTGAGACAGGTCGCCTTCCAGTTGAAGCACAGCTAACAGTAATCCTGGGTCCAGAAAGAGAACCTTCATGCTTTTCTCGTCAGCTTCCGCATCCAGCGGAATACCATTGCCCGAGGTAGCGACCACAGGAGTAACGATTCCTGCAAGTGTCAACAGACGGAGGGCTTCTCTGATTTGTGAACTCTGATAATCTGCAGATATTTGCTTGTATGTCAACTTCTCTCCTGCCTGATGACAGATACCACGCATCGTTGTGCGCAGTAAATTTGGGTTGACTCTCTTTTTATACTTGCTGAAATCATCTTCGTATGTCAGTATGATGTCTTCCTGGATGTTTCTGCATCGGTTGAAATCGTGTGTCTTGGTCCATGCCAGAACAGATTCCGGCATGCCTCCAACAAGCAGGTAGGTGCGGAAGTATTCCACGAGTTTATCATGGAAGGCTTGATCTAAAGACTGGTTTCCGTATGCTTCATTTCGGAGAAGGATGAGCCCTTCTTCGTGATTGGCATACAGAAATTCATCGAAAGTCATCGGATACATGAAGAGCGAGTGAATCCTTCCTACTCCAAAAGTAGGGAGTTCCTGAAGCGTAAATTCCAGAAGTGATCCTGCGGCTATGACATGCAGCTCAGGATAATCTTCCTTGAAGAAGCGTAGTGCCATGATGGCTTCAGGGCATTCCTGGATTTCGTCGAGAAAGAGAAGCGTCTTACCTGCTTCTATAGGGACATTGATATAGCTGCTGATTTTTTTAGCAATCAATCGTACGTCAATATCCCCCTGGAAGAAGGTTTTGATTGCCTTGTTACGTTCGAAGTTTACCTCGGCGAAATACTCGAATTGCTTTCCAAAGTTTTTAACTGCTGATGATTTTCCAACCTGTCGGGCACCACGAAGCAGCAAGGGTTTCCGCATGGAATCTTCCTTCCAGGCGATGAGTTCTGAGTCTATGTTTCTATGTATATATTCTGTCATAATCGTAACTGTTTGAATAACAGGCGCAAATATAGCGAAAATACTCAAATCCGAGAAATAAATCGCGTTAAAATACTCAAATCCGAGAAATAATCGGCGATAAAATACTCAAATCCGAGAAATAATATGCGTGAATCAATCTTTGTCCCAAAGTTTGCACACCTCCCAGAGGTGGTTACAGTGGTTGCGGTTACAGAAGTTACTAACACATTTCTGCAGGGCATTTTTGGTGGTATCAGAAAAAAGTCGTATCTTTGCAAACAATAAGTAATCATGACTTTATTGAGAACTGAAATAATAACAATTTAAAATTAGATGAGTATGAAAAGACGAATCTTTCTGATGGCTGTTCTTAGCCTGGTGTTTGTAACAAGTGGTTTCGCACAGTTTCAGAGATCAATATTCAACCATGTTGGTTTGAATGTGGGTGCTGGTACTGAGGGTATCAACGTGGGTGTGGCTGCTCCTCTCACCAATTATCTTGAGCTGGAGGCGGGAGTCAGTCTCATGCCAAGCATCAAGGCTAATGCCGATGTTGACTTGCACTCGAATGTATCGCTCAACGTGCAGGGAGTGGCGGTGAGAATCCCAGATGCTACGGTGAATACCGAGGTAGATATCGCTCGTACTACCTTCAACGTCAAGGCACATCTCTATCCTTTTGGAGGAAACAGCAAGTTCTTCCTTACCGGTGGTTTCTCATTCGGCAATCCTAAAATCGCCAAACTGAGCGGCCATAGTGACGAGATTGAGAGATTCGCCAACCAGTATCCAGCTTACAAGCAGGAAATCCTTGACCTGGTCAGCGTGGGACTGGCTGATTATAACGTGAAGCTGGACGATAACTTTGATATCCATGGCGACATCCGCTGCAATTCCTTCCGTCCTTATCTGGGTCTGGGCTTCGGCAGACTGGTTCCCAAGAAGCGCGTAGGTGTACGTGTGGAACTGGGATGCCAGTTTATGGGAACCCTGAAGGTTTACCAGAACGATGAGAAGGTGGAAATCAACAAGGTGTTGGACGATACGATGGGCGATGATGCTGACGACATCTCCAAGTTTATCGAAGACTGGAAGTACTATCCGGTGCTCAAATTGCAGATTGTAGGCAGAATCTTCTAAGGTTGCCAAGATGGGGAAAAATAGTTGGCAGGTGCATGGAACGGTGAACTTTTGCAGGCTATGTACAAGAAAAGTTTGAATTTTGCATAAAAAATACGCTCAAACGCTAGCAATCTGCTCATTTTTTCGTAACTTTGCACCCGCAAACTTATAAATAAATAAAAGAAGAATGGCTAATTTGAGATTTGAGGTTGTAGCCGAGGCCTTTAAGAAAAGACCTGTAGAGGTAGAGGCTCCCAAGGTGCGCCCTTCGGAGTACTTTGCCAAGTATGTATTCAACCGTCAGAAGATGTACAAGTATCTGCCATCTGATGTGTACGAGAAACTCATCGATGTGATTGATAATGGTACTCGTCTGGACCGTTCCATCGCTGATGCCGTGGCTGCCGGCATGAAGCTCTGGGCTGAGGAAAACGGGGTAACACATTATACTCACTGGTTCCAGCCATTGACAGAAGGTACTGCCGAGAAGCATGATGCCTTCGTGGAGCACGATGGAAAGGGGGGTATGATAGAAGAATTCTCTGGCAAGCTGCTCGTACAGCAGGAACCTGATGCCAGCTCATTCCCTAACGGCGGTATCCGCAACACCTTCGAGGCTCGTGGCTATTCTGCATGGGATCCAACATCGCCTGTGTTTATCATCGACGATACCCTCTGTATCCCTACCATCTTTATTTCCTATACAGGTGAGGCTTTGGACTACAAGGCTCCATTGCTCCGCTCGCTCCATACCCTGAGTGAGGCGGCTACCGAGGTGTGCCACTATTTTTACCCTCAGGTGAAGAAGGTGCAGACCAATCTCGGTTGGGAGCAGGAGTACTTCCTGGTAGACGAGAGCCTTTACTCGGCTCGTCCTGACCTGATGCTCACGGGTCGTACCCTGATGGGACACGACTCTGCAAAGAATCAGCAGATGGACGACCATTATTTCGGAACCATCCCTGAGCGTGTGCAGGCTTTCATGAAGGATTTGGAAGTACAGGCGCTCGAACTCGGCATCCCTTGCAAGACCCGTCATAACGAGGTGGCACCAAACCAGTTTGAGCTGGCACCAATCTATGAGGAATGCAATCTTGCCGTAGACCATAATATGCTCCTGATGAGCTTGATGAAGCGTGTGGCTCACAAGCACGGTTTCCGTGTGCTCCTTCACGAGAAGCCATTTGCCGGTGTGAATGGTTCGGGCAAGCACAACAACTGGAGTCTCTGCACCGATACCGGCGTACTGCTCCATGCAGCAGGCAAGACACCGGAGGACAACCTCCGCTTCGTAGTCTTCATCGTAGAGACCCTGATGGGCGTTTACAAGCACAATGGACTGCTGAAGGCTTCTATCATGAGTGCTACCAATGCGCACCGTTTGGGAGCCAACGAGGCACCACCAGCCATCATCTCTTCATTCCTCGGAAAGCAGTTGACCGACCTGCTCGACCATATCGAGAAGGCAGACAAGGAAGAACTCTTTGCTCTGGCTGGCAAGAAGGGTATGGAGCTGGATATCCCTGAGATTCCAGAGCTGATGATTGATAATACCGACCGCAACCGTACCTCTCCATTTGCCTTCACCGGTAACCGTTTCGAGTTCCGTGCTGTAGGTTCAGAGGCCAACTGTGCATCATCCCTCATCGTATTGAATGCTGCTGTAGCTGAGGCTCTTGAAGACTTCAAGACTCGTGTAGATGCCTTGATAGCAAAGGGTGAGGACCAGACATCGGCTATTATAGATATTGTACGCGAGGACATCAAGACCTGCAAGCCTATCCGCTTCGACGGCAACGGCTATTCAGATGAGTGGAAGGAAGAGGCTCAGAAGCGAGGTCTGGACTGCGAGGCATCCTGCCCGGTAGTCTTCGACCGTTATCTGGACAAGGAAAGCATCGAGATGTTTGCCAAGACCAACGTGATGAGCGAGAGCGAGCTGAAGGCGCGCAATGAGGTGAAGTGGGAGACCTATACCAAGAAGATTCAGATTGAGGCTCGTGTGATGGGCGACCTGAGCATGAACCACATCATCCCAGTGGCAACCCACTATCAGAGCCGTCTGGCAAAGAATGTAGAGGGCATGATTCACATCTTCGGTGGCGAGGAAGGCAAGAAACTGACAGCCCGTAACGTGAAGATTATCCGTGAGATAGCCGAGCGCACCGAGGCAATAGAGCGTGGTGTAGAGGCATTGGTAGATGCCCGCAAGGTAGCCAACAAGATAGAGAGTGAGCGCGAGAAGGCAGTAGCATATCACGACACGGTAGCTCCAAAGATGGAGGAAATCCGTTATCAGATAGACAAGCTCGAGCTTCTCGTAGCCGATGAACTTTGGACATTGCCTAAGTATCGTGAGCTGCTGTTCATCAGATAATATTTCCTGGATTAGGAATTAAGATAATAAAAAAGAGTGCATTGTTTGTTACAGTGCACTCTTTTTTTTGCTTGTATGCTCGGCATGAGCTTATTCTAATGGGTGCAAGTCCCTAACGAACCCTAATA
>ERZ773193.285-NODE-285-length-83386-cov-21.990808_pt1 | contig 83386 bp, 67 predicted proteins | sample MGYA00511110_ERZ773193 | MGnify/ENA primary metagenome ERZ773193 (study PRJEB29015, sample SAMEA2737784) | human gut metagenome | biome: human gut; feature: human-associated habitat; material: faeces | place: China | collected 2012 ... | reverse complement strand
ATGTGAAAATAGGAGGCAAATGCCTTTTATGATTAGCATTTACCTCCTACCCGATTATATAGAAACTAAATGTTAGTTCTTGAAACTGTGGATAGGAGCTGGGATGCGACCTAAACGGTTGATAAATGCCTCGCAGCTGAACTTGTTCACTGGCATGATAGGAGCGTGACCCAGCAAGCCACCGAAGTCTACATTGTCACCAACCTTCATTCCTACAACAGGGATGACGCGGACGGCTGTGGTCTTCTGGTTGACCATACCGATAGCAGCCTCGTCGGCAATGATGCCGGAAACTGTTGTGGCAGGAGTATCTCCCGGAATGGCAATCATATCGAGACCTACAGAACATACGCAGGTCATAGCCTCCAACTTTTCGATGGTCAGTGCACCCGCCTCAACGGCATTGATCATACCCTGGTCTTCACTGACAGGAATGAAAGCACCGCTCAAACCGCCAACGTATGATGACGCCATGATACCGCCCTTCTTTACCTGATCGTTCAGGAGAGCAAGAGCTGCTGTAGTTCCAGGAGCGCCTGCATGCTCAAGACCGATGAGTTCGAGGATATCAGCAACACTGTCACCGATGGCAGGAGTAGGAGCCAGAGAGAGGTCGATGATGCCGAATGGTACGTTGAGACGGCGTGAAGCCTCCTTAGCAACCAACTGACCTACACGGGTAATCTTGAAGGCTGTGCGCTTGATGGTTTCGCAGAGAACCTCGAAGCTTTCGCCCTTCACCTTCTCCAATGCATACTTTACTACACCCGGACCGCTGACACCAACGCTTACTACAGCATCAGCCTCTGAAACACCGTGAAAGGCACCAGCCATGAATGGGTTGTCATCAGGAGCATTGCAGAGAACGACAAGCTTGGCGCAGCCCAAAGAACCCTTTTCCTTGGTAGCTTCAGCCGTATCCTTGATGATTTCTCCCATCAGACGGACAGCATCCATGTTGATTCCGGTCTTAGTAGAACCCACGTTGACAGAGCTGCAGACGAAATCTGTCTGAGCCATTGCCTGTGGGATAGACCGGATAAGGAGTTCATCGCTCTTGCTCATACCCTTGCTTACAATGGCAGAGTAACCACCGAGGAAGTTGACACCGAGTTCCTTGGCACACTTGTCGAGGGTCTTGGCAATCTTCACGTAGTCGTCTGTAGTCTTGCATGCAGAGCCTCCTACCAGAGAGATAGGAGTGATGGAGATACGCTTGTTGACGATAGGCACTCCAAATTCCTTGGAAATATCTTCGCCCGTCTTCACCAGGTTCTTAGCGAGTCGTGTAATCTTATTATGTATATTCTGACAGAGTTCCTCCACATCGGTAGAAGCGCAGTCCAGGAGATTGATACCCATGGTGATGGTGCGCACATCGAAGTTTTCCTGCTCTATCATCTTATTGGTTTCGATAACCTCAGATATATTGATCATACTTTCAAAATTTAGCTATTGATTATAAACTTTTGGATTCTTGCTTAGATTCTGTGCATCATGTTAAAGATTTCCTCGCGCTGGCATTTCACCTGCACGCCGAGTTCCTTACCCACGTTGGCAAGTTCATCAGCAACCTCTTCAAACGATTTTGTCATCTTGCCCATATCTACAATCATCATCATGTTAAAATACTCCTGTACGATAGTCTGAGAGATATCAAGAATGTTGATGCTGTTCTCTGCCAAATAAGTACAAACTTTGGCGATGATACCAACGGTATCCTTTCCCACTACTGTAATAATCGTTCTGTTCATGATTATAGCTTTTTATTGTTATACTTTTGTTCTTAATATGTTTTATGCCACAAAAGTACAACTATTTTGTCAGACTGCCAAATAAAAAAAAAGAAAACTTGCAAAATAACAGATATTTTGCAAGTTTTCTCTGCTTGTATTCTAAATAATTGATACTTCTAATTATTTGATACCTCTTTCATTCAATGCCTTTGAATATTTAGCAGCATTCTGCAGGTGCTCCTGATAAGTGCGTGCAAAATTATGGGTGCCGCTGAAATCCTCCTTGGCGCACATGTAGAGATAATCGTGCTTGACGAGGTTGAGAACAGCGTCAATGCCAGCTACTGAAGGGATGCGGATAGGTCCTGGTGGCAATCCCGGATTCACATAGGTATTGTATGGACTCTTGATGCGCAGCAGATTGTTGTAAATGCGCTTCAGGTCGAATCGCTTCCAGGCGTATTTGATGGTTGGATCTGCCTGCAGCGGCATTCCTTCCGGATATTCTGCATTGCGCAGCTTGAAGCGGTTGTAGTACATTCCGGCAATCATCGGCTTCTCGCCGTTGTTGGCAGTTTCTTCGTCCACGATGCTTGCGATGGTGATGACTTCTATCGGAGTCAGCTGCAGAGCCTTTGCCTTCTGCGTACGGTCTTCATTCCAGAACTTCTCGCTTTCCTTCTTCATTCGGTCGAGCAGTTTTTCTACGGATGAGTTCCAGTAGATGTCGTAGGTGTTCGGGATGAACATGCAGGCGATGGTGGTGGTGTCGTAACCATACTTCTCGCAGGTAGCCTCATCGGTCAGCGCCTGGAGAATGGAGGTGCTGTCTATCATCAGCTTCTTGCTGAGTTCTACCGACAGCTTGTCTAGTGTACGTACGGAAGGCAGTGTGAGGTTGATTGGTTCCTGCAGTCCGTTCTTCATGTGTCGCCACACCTTCAGTGCGCCTTCTCCCGGATGGATGGCGTAGCGTCCGGTATGGATATGCTCCGCATATCCGAAGTGATGGGTCAGGGTCTTGAATGCCTGATACGGGAAACTGTTGGCTATCGGTTCCACCTTTTTATATACAGAGTCTATATTGTCGTCTGTGTCAATATAGACATACTGCGTATTGCTGCTCTTCGAGAAAGAGGAGAAGCAGTAGAGGTAACCAACAATGGCAACTATCACGATGCATGCGATGGCACCGTAGAGATAGAGCTTAGAAACTGATTTTTTCATTTTCTTTGTATTCATTTTTGTTTTGCTTCACTTTTTTCTGTTCAATCCTATCATAAACATGATATTGCGTTCTTATCTGCAAAAGTACTGCAAAAATGGGAAATGGCAAAGTATCGTCAATTAAATTAGGTTAAAAAGCCTCTCTCGTTGTCAATTTCTTATGTTTCTCTTTTTCTCTTTCAAAAAAAATATTTACTTTTGCGGTCGACATACGGAATTTCTGTGCGATGGGGATACTGATGGTTTCCAGCACAGTGATTTGTTGAATCAATAAGAATAACTAGGAGAAAGAAAGCATGAAGATAAATTTTTCTTTACCATATAAGGCTCATTGGGGCGAGATGCTATGTGTGAATCTCACCTTTTATTCTTCAAGGGGAGCCAGTCTGGAGGTGAAACTCCTGATGAATACCCAGGATGGTTATCACTGGATGGTGGAAACTTCTACCCGTGAAAACCGCCAGCATCCCTTTGATCTGATTTACTATTATTATACGGTTGTTGATGAAGACGGCAAGGTGCTCCGTACGGAATCGGTTGATTCGCCGAGAGTATACGTATATGATTCTTCCAAGAGTTATATCTTTGACGATTTCTGGCTGGAGGAGAAGTTGGCAGCCCGCATGGCTACAGCTATCGGCAGAACTCCCAAAGTGGATGTGGAATCGTATGAGCGCATGGAATGTATGCCGCTCTTCGGCGAGACAATCATCTTCAAGGTTCATGCTCCCCGTCTGCACGAAGGTGAAGCGATTGCCTTATTGGGCAATCATCCTACGCTGGGCAACTGGAACATCGATCATTTCCTGCAGATGAAGTCTCTGGGCAAGCATGAATGGGTATTGTCGGTCAATGTGGCTCCGATTGATGCTCCGATAGAATTCAAGTACATCATTGTGAATACGGACACCCAGCGATTCAAGCGCTGGGAGTATGGTGGAAACCGTACGCTTGACGAGCGTATCTATCAGGGCGAGGTTCATGTGCTTCATGGCGGTGATTTCCGCATCAAGAAGTTCCCGCCACATGCTCAGTTTGACTTTGAAACATACGTCTTCGACCTTGACGGCACCCTGATTTCTTCTCTTGAAGATCTGGCTTCCAGTTGCAATTATGCCCTGCGGACGAATCAGTTGCCTGAGCGTTCCATTGAAGAAGTGAGAATGATGGTGGGCAACGGTGTGAAGTTGCTGATGGAGCGTGCGATAGGAAAAGAACGGCTGGAGTCGGGTGAGGTGGATTTCGACCGCGTGTTCCAGGACTTCCGAAATCATTATATGGTTCATAATCTGGACGAGACTGCTCCTTATCCAGGAATCATGGACATGCTGAAAGAGCTGAAGGCGCGCGGCAAGAACATCGCCGTGGTCAGCAACAAGTTCTATGCTGCTACGGAGGAACTCTGCCGCCATTTCTTTGGAGACCTTGTAGACGTAGCCATCGGTGAACGGGAGGGCATTGAGAAGAAGCCGGCTCCGGACACCGTGAACGAAGCACTCAGACTGTTGCATGCGGACAGGGAGACAGCCGTATATATCGGTGACAGTGATGTGGACGTGATGACGGCACGCAACAGTCACATGCCTTGCATCAGCGTGCTCTGGGGCTTCCGCGACTGCGATTTCCTGTCAGAGCATGGGGCAACCATCTATGTCAGTGCTCCTGACCAGCTGCTCTGATGATTGTCGGATATTATATAAAAAGTATTGATGAGCATCATACAGAATGCTCATCAATATAGGTTTTTACAACATCGCTGAAGGTGTCAGAGATAGGAATGCCCAGCGATCCGTATATCAGCTTGCCCCGTTCGATGACGTCGAACTTGGTCATGTTGGCAAGATAGGAACGGTGTATTCTTCTGAATTTCTCTTTCGGAAGTCGTTCTTCCAGATGCTTGAGGTTGCCCAGGGTGGATACGTTCTCCATTCCTTCCAGATGGAAGAGAATGTAATCTTTCAGGCTTTCTACGAAGAGAATCTTATCGAACGGAATGCGTACATATTTATAATCGCTCTTCACGATCAGGAACTTGTCGCGTTTGATAGGATTGTATTTGTCGTCCTGCATGTAGGAGTCGAAAACCTTCTTGCAGGAGTCCATGAAATCAGGATAGCTGATAGGCTTCAGCAGATAGTCGAAAGCGTGCACCTTGTAGGCTTCGATGGCATACTCCTTGAAGGCTGTAGTGAAGATGATCTTGACGTTCTTAGGTACCACCTTGGCGAATTCCAGTCCACTGATTTGCTGCATGTGGATGGCCAGGAACAGGATGTCGAGATGACAGTGGCGTATGCCGTCTACTGCATCAATGGCAGAAGGGTAGGCGCCGATAAGATTCAGCGTAGGTGTTTCGTCTACGTATTTCTTCAACTGCTCCAGGGCAGTAGGATCTTCATCTATAATTGCACAGTTTAAAATCATAAGCGTTTGTTGTGGTTTAAAATATATTTTTCGGTATAAACGCATTTCTTATTTATATATTGTATTGTGTTTCGATTTTTTTGCGTTAATAATTATTTTTCTTCTTATAAACTTAAATTTGTTTAATCTATTTGGTCATTTGACGAAAAACTTATAACTTTGGGGATTGAAACATGAGATTACTGTATATGAAAAAGAAATATAATAAGAAATCTATAGCAGACAACGTCAATCAGTCATCTTCGGCGTGTAGATTTTTCTGGCAGAACGGAAAGCAGATGCTTCTGGCGTTGGCTCTCTGTCTCAGTCCGTTGTCTACCTTCGCCCAGAAGATTTCGCTGGGTTCCTGCATCACCCGTGACGGTGGTCAGTACAAGGGCGAAATGGTAAGCGGAAAGCCTCAGGGCAAAGGTGCTGCCGTCTATCCGAACGGCGATACTTACGAAGGCGCTTACCAGAAAGGAAAGCGTGAAGGATATGGCGTATATACTTTCTCTGACGGTGAAAAGTATGAAGGTCAGTGGATGCAGGACCAGCAGCATGGCAAGGGTACTTTCTATTTTCAGAATAATAACAAGTATGTAGGACTCTGGTTCAGAGACTTCCAGCACGGTCATGGAGTCATGTATTATTATAATGGTGACAGATACGACGGCGACTGGTATAAGGACAAGCGACAGGGTAGAGGAACCTATACCTATTCCAATGGTGCCCACTATAAGGGCCAGTGGATGAACGACATGAAGAATGGTAACGGTTTCTTCAATTGGGGTGACGGTACTACCTACGACGGTCAGTGGGTGAACAACCAGCGTTCCGGAAAAGGCGTATTCAAGTATGCTGACGGTGATGTCTACAATGGCGACTGGAAGGATGATATCCAGGACGGCAAGGGAATCTACAAATTCCACAACGGTGATGTCTATGAAGGCGATTATGTTCAGGGCGAACGTACCGGTGAAGGCATTTTCCGTTCGATGAACGGCTCCAAGTATACAGGACAGTTTCTCGACGGTCAGCGTTCCGGTCAGGGTACTTTCGTATGGAAGAACGGAGACATCTATGTTGGTTCCTGGAAGGATGACCTGCAGAACGGAAGGGGCAAGCTGACCAAGAAGAACGGTGATATTTACGAGGGTGAATTCCGCAACGGTCATGTAGAGGGCAATGTGGTGATTCACTATGCCGACGGTCGCCGCTTCAAGGGAAACTACCGCAAGGGCAAGCGCGAAGGAGCCTGCATTGAGGAAGATAAGAACGGCAAGCGTTTCGAGGGCAACTATCGCAACGACATGCGTGACGGCAGATTCGTAGAGAAAGACCGCAATGGTCAGGTTACAGCCAAGGGAACCTACGAAAACGGCAAGCGTTTCGAAGATTAATCGAATTAAATAGAACTAATAAAGAAGATTAATCGGAAAAATAGGAATAATAAAGAAATAATAAATAGGAATAATATGAATTAATAACGAGATACTGAACAGTGAACATATCATAAAGTTCAATGTTCAATGTTCCGAGTTCAAAGTTCCATGTTCAAATCTCAAAATTCAAAGTAAGACTATGATAGTTGATACATTAGACAATTTGGAGAGATATATTTCTCTCAATCCACTCTTCCCGGAAGTGGTGAAGTTTATTAAGGAGAACGATCTCACTCAGCTTGAGGCAGGTAAGCATCCTATTCAGGGCGCCGACCTTTTTCTGAATATTGCTGAGGCTCAGGGTAAGAACGAGGAGGATGCTGTTATCGAGACTCATCGCAAGATGATCGATATCCAGATTCCACTTGATAATGAGGAAACCTACGGATATACTCCTTTGAAGGACCTTCCAGAGGTAGAGTACAACGAGGCAAAGGATATTACCAAGTATCCTGGCGTGAAGGCGCAGACGCTCGTTACCTGCAAGCCGGGTCAGTTTGCCATCTTCTGGCCAGAGGACGGTCATCAGCCATGTATCGGCAAGGGCGCCATCCACAAGGCTATCTTCAAGATCAAGGCTTAATCTGGGCAAGTTCACTATCGAATACACATAAATATAAATATTTAAATCTATAATCCATGGCAACAGAAAAGAAGACTACAGCTAAGAAGACAACAGCCAAGAAGGCAGCCTGCAAGAAGACTGCCTGCAAGAAAACAACCAAGGCTGCTACTGTTAAACATATAGGACTTGTAAAGAACGATCCTTACCTGGCAGACTACGAGGATGCTATCCGTGGCCGCCACGACCACGTGCTCTGGAAGATGGGCCAGCTTACCAACAACGGCAAGACCACCCTGAGCGATTTTGCCAATGGCTTCGAATACTTCGGCCTTCACAAGACAGAGAAGGGATGGGTGTTCCGTGAGTGGGCGCCTAACGCTACAGATATCTATCTCATCGGCGATTTCAACGACTGGAAGGAGACAGAGAAGTATCGTGCCAAGAGACAGAAGAACTCAGGCAACTGGGAGCTGAAGCTTCCTGAGAAGGCATTGAAGCACGGTGACCTCTATAAGATGAAGGTGCACTGGGAAGGTGGCGAAGGCGAGCGAATCCCTGCATGGGCTCAGCGCGTAGTACAGGATGAGCAGACCAAGATTTTCTCTGCGCAGGTTTGGAATCCAGAGCCTTACAAGTGGAAGAAGAAGACTTTCAAGGCTAAGACCACTCCGCTCTTGATTTATGAGTGCCATATCGGTATGAGCCAGGATGCAGAGAAGGTTGGAACCTATACTGAGTTCAAGGAGAATGTATTGCCTCGCATCATCGAGGACGGTTACAACTGCATCCAGATCATGGCTATCCAGGAACATCCATATTATGGTTCTTTCGGTTATCATGTGAGCAGCTTCTTTGCAGCCAGCAGCCGTTTCGGTACTCCAGAAGAGTTGAAGGATCTCATTGATACTGCCCATCAGAACGGTATGGCCGTCATCATGGACATCGTCCACTCTCATGCAGTGAAGAACGAGTTGGAAGGCCTTGGTAATCTTGCCGGCGATCCTAACCAGTATTTCTATCCTGGCGACCGTCATGAGCATCCTGCCTGGGACAGCCTCTGCTTCGACTACGGCAAGAACGAGGTAATCCACTTCCTGCTGAGCAACTGCAAGTACTGGCTTACAGAGTTCCATTTCGACGGCTTCCGCTTCGATGGTGTAACTTCTATGCTGTATTACAGCCATGGATTGGGTGAGGCATTCTGCAACTACGGCGATTACTTCAACGGTCATGAGGACGATAACGCCATCTGTTATCTTACCCTTGCCAACAGTCTGATTCATGAGGTGAACAAGAATGCGATTACTATTGCCGAGGAGGTGAGCGGAATGCCTGGACTGGCAGCCAAGTTTGAAGACGGCGGCTATGGCTTCGACTACCGCATGGCGATGAACATTCCTGACTACTGGATCAAGACCATCAAGGAATTGAAGGATGAAGACTGGAAGCCATCCAGCATCTTCTGGGAAATCAAGAACCGCCGTGCCGACGAGAAGACCATCTCTTACTGCGAGAGTCATGACCAGGCACTGGTAGGCGACAAGACCATCATCTTCCGTCTCATTGATGCTGACATGTACTGGCATTTCAAGAAGGGAGATGAGAACTATGTTGCCCACCGCGGTATTGCCCTTCACAAGATGATCCGTCTGGCTACAGCATCCACCATCAATGGCGGTTACCTGAACTTCATGGGTAATGAGTTCGGTCATCCGGAGTGGATTGACTTCCCTCGCGAGGGTAATGGCTGGAGCTATAAGTATGCCCGTCGCCAGTGGAACCTGGTAGACAATAAGGAATTGTGCTACCACTACTTAGGCGATTTCGATAAAGCAATGCTCAAGACGATTACGAGCGAAAAGAATTTTAACAAGACACCAGTTGTAGAGATCTGGCACAATGATGGAGATCAGGTTCTAGCCTACATGCGAGGCGACTTGCTCTTCGTGTTCAACTTCTCGCCAACCCGTTCGTTTACCGATTACGGTTTCCTGGTTCCTACAGGCGCCTACAGCGTAGTGCTTGATACGGACAACAAGGCATTCGGCGGCAACGGCTTGAATGATGATGAGCTGACCCATCTCACGACTTACGATCCACTTTACGTGAACGACCGCAAGGAGTGGCTGAAGCTCTATCTGCCAGCCCGTACAGCATTGGTGCTGAAGAAAAATTAATGTAGATAAATTTTATGGGAAATAAAAAGAATAGCACAGCGAAGATGCACTTCGCTTGTGCTATTGTCTTTATCATTTTTGTTTATTGCTACCTGGCTTTTTACCAGGCAGATGTATTAGCCGTTGCCCAGCATGTGCTGAGTGATGGTAAAACCGACTATAGCTATACAGTCGCCCCGCTGCTGATTACGTTGGTACTTTATGTCTTGCAGTTGGGCGTCTATGCGTTAACTCAGGTAAAGCGCCGCTTTCATGCTCTTACGTATTTTCCTTCCTTCCTGATTCTCACCATCATCACCGACATTCCTACGGATGTGGATATTCATCATTCCCTCGGTGCCTGGTGGATTGTGGCTCCCTTGTGCCTTCTGGCTTTCGGCGGAGCGGTATGGGTCATCAGGCAACTGGAACCTTTGGAGCAGGAGCCTCATAGCAGCGGCTGGCTTTCCAAGTATATGTGGATCAACCTCTTCCAGATGGTGGTGATGATTGTCGTGATGAGCTTTGTGGCAAGCAACGACCGTCTGTTCCATGAACGTATGAAGATGGAGCGGTTGATGAAGCAGAAGAATTATGCTGAGGCGCTGAAGGTGGGCAGAAAGTCCTTGCAGACCGATTCCTCGCTGACTATGCTGCGCATAGCTTGTCTGCATCATACGGGTGAACTTGCTGACAAGCTGTTTTCCTATCCGCTGGTTGGTGGCAGCAAGGCAATGTTGCCCGACAGCGTTACCGTGAAGTCATTGATGTGGAGATCTCACCGCTGGATGCAGGAGCCTACCGATTCGATGAAGATGCAGCATCTGGTTTATCGCAAGCCGGACGATTACAAGCTCTGTGCGCTGCTGCTCGACAAGAAGCTGGATCAGTTTGTCGTGGCTCTGTGCAAGCATTATGATTTGAAGACCGCCAAGCTCCCTACCCATTACAAGGAGGCTCTGACGCTCTACATCCATCGTCGCAGCAAGCCTGTCATCGAGTATCACGACAATGTGGTTGATACTGATTTCCAGGACTATCAGCAGATGGAACACAAGTATACGAACAGGCAGGAAATGCAGACTGCCATCCGTGACACCTACGGCAACACGTACTGGTATTATTTCGATTACTGCAGTAAGTAAGGAGAATATCTCTGAGAGATAAAATAATATCTCTGTAAGATAAAATAATATCTCTGAGAGATAAAATCATATTGCAGTAAGAGATTGGGATTTTATTATATAAAGAGATTAGAAAATGACAAGATTGAAATACATATGGATGTTTACAATAGTCTTTTTCTTCGGGCTTCCATCTGTGATGCAGGCTCAGAAGAAGGAGATTGCGGCTGCCCGTGATCAGGTCAAGGAGGGCAAGGACCTGAACAAGGCACAGGCTAGCATGGAGAAACTCTTGAAGGATTCGGCTAACCTGGGCAACAAGAAGATTTGGGTTACGCTCTTTGATGCTGTCAGAAAGCAGTATGAACAGGGCAATGAAAAGCTCTATCTCAAGCAGAAGTATGATACTGCCCAGCTTTTCAATCTTGGCAGGCAGATGTTTCTCATTGCCCAGGGGCTGGACTCGGTAGAGATGGTTCCTAACCGGAAGGGCAAGGTGGATATTGAGTATCGCAAGGCGCATGCTGAATATCTCAAGCGCATCCGTCCCAATATCTACAACGGTGGAGTCTGGTTTCTGCAGAAGAAGAAATATCCGGAGGCTTATCAGTTCTTCGACCTCTACATCGACTGTGCCAACAAGCCGCTCTTCAAGGGCAATGATTTCCAGAGCAAGAATCCACCGCTCCATACTGCTGCCTACTGGGCTGTGTATTCCGGCTATAAGATGAAGAACAGCAAGGCTACCCTGCATCATTCCTACGAAGCGTTGAAGGATACGGTTCACTACAACTATATGTTGCAGTATCTGGCTGAGACCTACAAGCTGGATAAGGATACTGCCCGCTATGTGGCTACGCTGAAGGAAGGCTTCTCACGCGCTCCGAAGTTCCCGTTCTTCTTCCCGCGTCTGGTGGAATACTATTCGGACAGGAACCAGCTCGATTCTGCAATGGATGTGGTCAATCAGGCGCTGGCTGTAGATTCGGTGAATGATATTTATCTCTTCACCAAGAGCACCCTGCTGCTCAATCTCTGCCAATACAAGGATTGCATCAAGGTGTGCGACCGGATCATTGCGCAGAACGATACTATGCCGGGAACCTATCTGAATGCTGGATTGGCTTACTTCAACATGGCTGTGGAGCAGGACAAGAACCTGAAACAGTCCAACAAGCAGCGTTTGCAGATTCAGAGCGATTACAAGAAGGCTCTGCCGTATCTGGAGAAATACAGAAAGATGATGCCCGACAAGAAGGACCAGTGGGCCTTGCCGCTTTATACCATCTATCTGAACCTGAACATGGGTAAGGAATTTGATGAGATTGACAAGCTGCTGAACCAGGGCAGAAAATAAGGATTAGAAAATTGATAATGAAGAAAATAAATATGATAGATAGAATATTGAATAAACTGGGAATCTCGCTGAACGAGATGCAGCAGGAGGCTTTTCAGTCTATTGCACATGGCAATAAGGATGTGGTTGTTCTTTCGCCTACGGGCAGTGGAAAGACGCTGGCTTATCTCTTGCCGCTTTCCCAGCTGGTGGATGCGGGCGATGATGAGCCGCAGGCAATCGTGGTTACTCCCGGCCGTGAGCTGGCTTTGCAGTCGTCTACCGTATTGAAGGATATGGGTTCGGGGCTTCGTGCCATGGCTTGCTACGGCGGTCGTGCTGCGATGGATGAGCATCGGGTGCTGAAGCAGGTTCGTCCGCAGATTATCTTCGGAACTCCAGGTAGACTGAACGACCATCTCAGCAAGGGCAACTTCTCGCCTTATCATATCAAGTATCTCGTCATCGACGAGTTTGACAAGTGTCTGGAGATGGGTTTCCAGGACGAGATGAGCCGCCTCATCCAGTTTTTGCCAGGCTTGCGCCGCCACTTCCTGCTTTCTGCTACCGAGGCAGAGGAGATTCCTCGCTTCGTCCACATGGGCAGGGTAGAGAAGATAGATTATCGCATGGACGAGGAGCAGGTGCCTGAGCGAGTACATATATATAAGGTGGAAAGTCCTGTGAAGGATAAGCTGGAGAGTCTGGGTCGATTGCTTCGCAGTCTGGGCGAAACCAGCACCATCGTTTTCCTGAACTACCGTGACAGCGTGGAGCGCACCAACAACTATCTGGTTGAGCAGGGTTTCTCCACTTCATTCTACCATGGCGGATTGGAGCAGAAGGAGCGTGAAGCTTCCCTTTACCGATTCAGCAATGGCAGCGCTAATATTCTGGTGAGCACCGACCTGGCTTCCCGTGGTCTTGATATTCCTGATATTGACAACATCATCCATTACCACATTCCTGAGAGCGAGGACGGCTACATCCATCGTGTGGGTCGTACAGCCCGTTGGGAAGCGCAGGGTAGAGCCTTTTTCCTGCTGGGTCCTGAGGAGCATATTCCTGAATATGTGGATGCAGAGGTTGAGGATTACGAGATTCCTGCCGTTGAGGAGTTGCCGGCACCAGCCAAGCCAAAGATGGCTACCTTATATATAGGTAAGGGAAAGAAGGACAAGATCAGCAAGGGCGATATTCTCGGCTTCCTCTGCAAGAAGGGAGGTCTGAATTCTTCTGAAATCGGAAAGATTGATGTCAACGACCGGTACGCCTATGCAGCCATCGCCCGTCCTAAGCTGAAGAGCGTGCTCAACAATGTGAAGGGCGAAAAGATTAAAGGTGTCAAGACGATTGTCGAAGAAGTGAGATGAAACTTCAGGTTTTGGATAAAAAAACTGCAAAGTGAGTTAAATTTATAGCTAGTAAAAGCCTCATCTTGGAATCTGTTTCCAGATGAGGCTTTTTAGGTTATAAATTGTAATTTAGGGCATAAATATGCAGATAATATGTTAAAACTGGTGACAAAAAGAAAGATTTATGCCCAAAATGCTAAAAATGTGCAGAAAAATTTGGTAGTTTGAAATAAAAAATGTAATTTCGCAGTCGTAAGTCCTATCATAAGGTTTACAGCTAAGCCTATATGGGTGGATTGCGCATGTATGTCTCCTGCTAACAGGAGGGTTATACGATTAATTACTTAAATAATTATATAAAGATGAAGAAGTACAATTTTAACGCAGGTCCATCAATGCTTCCACGCGAAGTGATTGAGAACACAGCAAAGCAGATTTTGGATTTTAATGGTTCAGGTCTTTCATTGATGGAAATCAGCCACCGTGCTAAGGATTTCCAGCCAGTTGTTGACGAGGCTGTCTCCCTTTTCAAGGAGCTTCTTGACATTCCTGAGGGTTACTCCGTAATCTTCCTTGGTGGTGGTGCGTCATTGCAGTTTATGCAGATTCCTGCTAACTTCCTCATCAAGAAGGCTGCCTACATTAATTCTGGTACTTGGGCCAAGAAAGCAATGAAAGAGGCGAAGCATTTTGGTGAGGTCGTGGAGATCGCATCATCGTCCGACGCCAACTACACTTTCTATCCTCAGGTTCCTAACAATGTGCCAGCCGATTGTGATTACTTGCATTTGACAAGCAACAATACTATATATGGTACTGAACTCCGTGTAGATCCAGACGTGAACGTTCCATTGATTTCTGATATGTCCTCAGATATCATGAGCCGTCCTGTAGATGTTTCCAAGTACACCGCTATCTATGCCGGTGCTCAGAAGAATCTCTCTATGGCTGGTGTTACCGTCATCGTCGTGAAGGATGAGATGCTCGGCAAGGCTCCTCGCGAGATTCCTACCATGCTCGATTATCGCACTCACGTAGAGAAGGGCAGTATGTTCAATACTCCTCCTGTAGTTCCTATCTACACCTTGATGGAGAATCTCCGCTGGTTGAAGGCTAACGGTGGTGTTGAGGCTGCTGATAAGCGTGCTCACGAGCGTGCTGAGGTTCTCTATACAGAGATTGACCGCAACAAGCTCTTCAAGGGTACTGTAGAAGAGGCTTCCCGTTCATTGATGAACATCTGTTTCGTAATGAACGATGAGTACAAGGAGTTGGAGAAACCATTCCTCGATTTCGCTACAGAGCGTGGTATGGTTGGTATCAAGGGTCACCGTTCAGTAGGTGGTTTCCGTGCCAGCTGCTACAATGCACAGACCATGGAGGGTGTTCAGGCACTCGTCAAGGCAATGCAGGAATTTGAAGCTAAGTATTAACATTGAACTTTGAACATTGAACTTTGGACTTTATGATTACTCCAAAGATTATATATCTATGTGTAATCTGGAAATATTGAAAAAGCAAATCATAAAGTTCAAAGTTCAAAGCTCAAAGTTCCAAGTAAAATCGCAATATGAAAGTATTAGTTGCAACAGAAAAGCCATTCGCAGCAGCTGCTGTCGAGGGCATTAAGAAAGAAATAGAGGGAGCAGGCAACGAATTGGTGCTGCTCGAAAAATATACAGAGAAGGCTCAGCTTCTCGATGCTGTGAAGGATGTGGATGCGATGATTATCCGTTCTGACAAGGCTGATGCCGAGGTGCTCGACGCAGCCAAGAACCTGAAGATCATTGTTCGTGCTGGTGCCGGTTATGATAATATCGACCTGGCTGCTGCTACTGCTCACAACGTGGTGGCTGAGAATACTCCTGGTCAGAACTCCAACGCCGTTGCCGAGTTGGTTTTCGGTCTGCTGGTTTTCACCGTTCGTAATTTCTACAACGGCAAGGCAGGCTCTGAGTTGAAGGGCAAGAAGTTGGGTATCCTGGCTTTCGGTAACGTGGGTCGCAACGTGGCTCGCATCGCCAAGGGCTTCGGTATGGAGGTAGCTGCCTACGATGCATTCTGCCCAGCTGATGTCATTGAGGCTGCCGGTGTTCACGCCGTGAAGTCTCAGGATGACTTGTTCCAGACTTGCGACATCGTTTCTCTTCATATCCCTGCTACTCCAGAGACCATCAAGAGCATCGATTACAAGACCGTGAACCAGTTGCCAAAGGGTGGTATCCTTATCAACACTGCCCGCAAGGAAGTAATCAATGAGCCAGAGCTCCTGAAGCTTCTCGCTGAGCGTGAGGACTTGAAGTTCATTACCGACATCAAGCCAGATGCTGATGCAGACTTCGCCAAGTTCGAGGGTCGCTACTTCTCAACACCTAAGAAGATGGGTGCTCAGACTGCCGAGGCTAACATCAATGCCGGTATTGCTGCCGCCAAGCAGATCAATGCGTTCTTTGCAGATGGCTGCACAAAATATCAAGTAAACAAATAATTTTAGGATATAAGAGAGCTCATAAAGGGTGCTTTGTATAAGTACTCTTTATGGGCTTTTTGTCTTTTAATTATGGGATTCCTTGTAATCTTAGCGTTATATTACTTTAGAAACATTCAAATATTAATTATAAAATAAAACATTATGGCAATAATAAAACCTTTTAAGGGAGTAAGACCTCCTAAAAGTATTGTTGATCAAGTTGAGTCTCGTCCATACGATGTCCTCGATTCAGAGGAAGCTCGTGCCGAGGCTGGCGATAACGAGAAAAGCCTTTATCATATTATTAAACCTGAAATCAACTTCGAACCAGGTACATCAGAGTATGATCCTCGCGTCTATGAAAGTGCTGCAGAGAACTTCAGGAAGTTCCAGGAGAACGGCTGGTTGAAGCAGGATGATAAAGAACAGTATTATATCTATGCACAGACCATGAATGGCAAGACTCAGTATGGTCTTGTTGTGGGTGCATACGTTAATGATTATATGACGGGTGTCATCAAGAAGCATGAGCTCACCCGCCGTGATAAGGAAGAGGACCGCATGAAGCACGTTCGTGTCTGCAATGCCAACATCGAACCTGTCTTCTTCGCTTACCCTGATAATTCCGTACTCAATGAGATTCTGATGCGCTATGCTGCTACAGAACCTGAGTATGATTTCATCGCTCCGATTGATGGCTTCCGCCACCAGTTCTGGATTGTCAGCGATGATAAGGACATTGAGATCATCACCGCAGAATTTGCCAAGATGCCTAGTCTCTATATAGCTGACGGTCATCACCGTTCGGCAGCCGCTGCTTTGGTAGGCGCAGAGAAGGCTAAGCAGAATCCTAACCATACTGGTAAGGAGGAATACAACTATTTCATGGCTGTCTGCTTCCAGGCTAGCCAGTTGACCATCCTCGACTACAACCGAGTAGTGAAGGACCTGAATGGCTTGACATCAGATCAGTTCCTCGACGCATTGACCAAGAACTTCGAGGTGATAGAGATTGATGCGATTAATGTGAACGTATCTGGCGATGAGGAGGGAATCCCTTGCTACGAGAAGTTTGCCATTGATGCAGCTATCGAGCAGTTCGGTTTGGATATTCTGAAGCCAGCCGCTCTCCATTCCTTCCTCCTTTATCTGGACGGCAAATGGTACGGTCTGTTTGCCAAGCCGGGAACATACGATGATGAGGACCCAATCGGCGTGCTCGATGTAGATATTTCATCCCGTTTGATTCTCGATGAAATTCTGGGCATCAAGGACTTGCGTTCAGACAAGCGCATTGACTTTGTGGGTGGACTTCGTGGTCTCGGAGAGTTGAAGCGTCGTGTAGATAGTGGTGAGATGAAGATGGCATTAGCCTTGCATCCAGTCACCATGCAGCAGATTATGGACATTGCAGACAGTGGCAAGATTATGCCTCCTAAGGCTACCTGGTTTGAGCCTAAGTTGCGTAGCGGATTGATTATTCACAAGTTGGATTAATGATTGACGAATTTAAGACCATATCAGATACTGTAGGCGAGGGATATTACACCGAGAAAAGGAGTAAGTTTCTCGCCTTTGCTCACCACGTGACGACCGTTGACGAGGTGAAGGAGATTGTTGCCGGGTACCGTAAGAAATATTACGATGCCCGACATTGTTGTTATGCCTATATGCTGGGTCCGGAGCGCACCGAGTTCCGTGCCAATGATGATGGTGAACCATCTTCTACGGCTGGCAAGCCTATCCTTGGGCAAATCACGAAGGCGGAATTGACGGATATTCTCATTGTCGTCATCCGCTATTTCGGAGGTGTGAAGTTGGGTACCAGTGGATTGATTGTTGCTTATCGTGAAGCAGCAATAGATGCTTTGGCGCATTGTGAGGAAGTGACGCAGCAGGTGGAGGAAATCGTTATCTACGATTTCACTTATCCGATGATGAATGATGTGATGAGGATTGTCAAGGAGATGAATCCCCGTATTGTGGATCAGACTTTCGACAATACCTGTACCATCAAGTTATCCATCAGAAAGAGCGAAGCCGAGCAGTTGCGTACTCGCCTGAAGAAGCTTTCCTTCGAATAACGGAAAATCACTGAGTTCCCGCACGCCCTGAAAGAGGGTGTGTCATAAGTCCACAACGCACCCTTTTTTAGTTTTTTAAGAACGTAAGTCCCCCAGGCGTCCCGCCGGATTTGCAATCCGGCGTTAAAAAATGTCCTAATCTATTTAGGATCTGAGGATTTGCAATCCGCAGCAAAGGAGTATGCTTTTCCTTTTGTTGGGGGATTACAAATCCCCCGTTGTTATAGGTCGAACTTTTTTTACGGCGGATTTCAAATCCGCCGGGACGCCTGGCGGGTTTACGCTCTTGAAGACACCTAGGTACTTTGGGGCTTTTAGCCGTCCTCGGTAGAACTTCGCAAATTAGCGCCACGCGCCCTGAAAAGGCAGAAACTCCTATCCTTTTTCTTCCAATTCCTTTTGCAATCGGATGATTTCGTCGCGATATTGTGCGGCTTGCATGAAGTCGAGGTCCTTGGCTGCCTGCTTCATCAGGGCGGTGGTATTGGCGATGCTCTTCTCCAATTCCTCCCTGCTCATGCTGCGGACAATAGGGTCGGCAACCATCGTGATGCTGTCAGGTTCGATGTAAACTCGCTGTTTCGATCCATCAGCTCCCTGAATAGTGCGGAATGATGCAGAATTGATACCAGAACCTGCTCCAGAAGCTTTTCCGGAACCGCTTCCATAACCACTTCCCAATCCATTTTCTGCCTCCTCCTTGCTGGTTGGCAGGGCAGATGTAATCGCCTTTTGAATCTGCTTCGGCGTAATGCCGTGGTCGGCATTGTACTGCAGCTGGATGCTTCTTCGGCGGGCGGTTTCGTCAATGGTCTTCTGCATGCTATCTGTAATATTATCTGCATACATGATTACCTTGCCGTTCACGTTTCTTGCAGCACGACCCGCAGTCTGCGTCAACGAACGGTGACTGCGCAGGAAACCCTCTTTATCAGCATCCAGGATGGCTACAAGCGAAACTTCAGGAAGGTCGAGGCCCTCACGGAGCAGGTTCACACCCACCAGTACATCATAAACGCCAGCTCGCAAATCGTTCATAATCTTTACTCGGTCCAGCGTAGCTACATCACTATGGATATATGCTGCCTTCACTTCATGGTTCAGCAGGAATTCCGTCAGTTCCTCTGCCATGCGCTTGGTAAGCGTAGTGATGAGCACTCGCTCATTGCGGTGCGTGCGGGTCAGGATTTCATCCAGCAGGTCATCTATCTGGTTCTCGCTCGGGCGCACTTCAATCTCCGGATCCAGCAAGCCCGTAGGACGGATGAGCTGTTCTACCACTACGCCCTCAGCCTCTCTCAATTCATAATCGGCAGGGGTGGCACTGACGTAGATAGCCTGATGAATCAGACTGTGGAACTCCTCGAACGTCAGCGGACGGTTGTCGAAGGCGGCAGGCAATCGGAAACCATATTCCACGAGATTCTTCTTTCTCGCCCTGTCGCCACCATACATGGCGCCAATCTGCGGAATGCTCACGTGGCTCTCGTCCACCACCAGCAGGAAGTCTTTCGGGAAGAAATCCAGCAGACAGTATGGCCGTTCGCCCGCCTTTCTGCCGTCGAAATATCTCGAATAGTTCTCTATTCCCGAACAGTGACCCAGCTCCTTGATCATCTCCATGTCGTATTCCACACGCTCCTTGATGCGCTGCGCCTTGATTCCGTCGCCTATACTCTTGAAGAACTCCTCCTGCTTCACCATATCGTCTTGAATCATACGGATGGCACTTTCCTGCTGTTCCTTCGTGGTTACGAAGAGGTTAGCCGGATAAATCTCGTAGGTTTCGAACGAAGCCAGACGGTGATAGGTCATCGAATCTACCTCCTCGATGCTGTCTATCTCATCGTCCCACCAGGTTACTCTCAGCACGTTGTCGCTGTAAGCCATGAAGATGTCCACGGTTTCTCCCTTCACACGGAAGTTGCCGCGTTGCAGTTCGATGTCGTTTCTTACGTAGAGGGCATCCACCAGCTTGCGCAGGAATTCGTTGCGGTCCAGCGTCTGTCCCTTCTTGATTTTGATGATGTTTTCCTGCATCGCCACAGGTCCGCCCATACCGTAGATGCATGATACGGATGAAACTACGATGACGTCTTTCCTTCCGGAGAGTAAGGCCGAGACGGCTCCCAGTCGCAGCTTGTCTATCTCGTCGTTGATGGCGAGGTCTTTCTCGATGTATGTATCGGTGGTTGGCAGGTAGGCTTCCGGCTGATAGTAGTCGTAGTAGGATACGTAGTATTCTACGGCGTTCTCAGGGAAGAATCCCTTCATCTCCTGATAGAGCTGTGCGGCGAGCGTCTTGTTGTGGGTCAGGATAAGGGTAGGCTTGCCGATGTTTGCGATGACATTGGCAACCGTAAAGGTCTTTCCCGAACCGGTAACGCCCAGCAGTACCTGCGCCGGCTCACCCTGCTCTATGCCTTCGGTAAGCTGTCGGATAGCCTGTGGCTGGTCGCCCGTCGGTTTGTATTCTGATGTAATTTTAAAGTCCATAATCACTGAATTTAGGTGCAAAAATACAAAAAAATCGCCATTAATCGTTATAAAGATTAATATTTTGCGAAAAAATGTATTTTTTCTTTTGATAATAAGTAAATTATGAGTAACTTTGCATCTCAAAATGAGAATTATGAAGAAATTGACTCTTATCGCAACATGCGTAGCACTGCTGATGACCAGCTGTGTGAACGAATATAACCAGATCACCAAATCGGGTGATTATACATTGAAGTACGAGTATGCCAAGCAGTGTTATGCTCAGGGCAAGTATTCCCGTGCCGTACCTCTCCTGCAGGAAGTCGTTACCATGAAGAAGGGTTCTACCGAGGGCGAGGAATGTCTCTACATGCTTGCCATGGCTGAGTTCGGTATGAAGGATTACGAGACCGCATCCGAATACTTCAAGAAGTATTTCTCTTCCTATCCGAAGGGTCGCTACGCTGAGAATGCCAAGTATTACGTGGGCGAGAGTCTCTTCCAGAATGCTCCGGAGCCTCGATTGGACCAGAGCACTACGATGACTGCCATCGCTGCCTTCCAGGAGTATCTCGACATCTTCCCTGATGCTCATCTCAAGTCTCAGGCCACCAGCCGTCTCTATGCCCTGCAGGATTTGCTCGTGGAGAAGGAATACAAGAGCGCCCGTCTCTACTTCGATTTGGGAACCTACTTCGGTAACTGCACCAACGGCGGCAACAACTATGAGGCTTGCATCGTCACAGCGCAGAATGCCCTGAAGGACTATCCTTACAGTAACCGTCGTGAGGAGTTTGCTTCGCTCGTAATGAAGAGCAAGTACGAACTTGCCAAGATGAGTGTGGAGAGCAAGCAGCTGGAGCGTTATCAGGACGCTGAGGATGAGTGCTACGGCTTCATCAATGAATATCCTGATTCAAAGGAGCGCTCGCTTGCCGAGAAGTATATCGAGAAATGCAAGGAGTATGAGAAGGCTCATCCTGAGGATTCGCTCGAAAAGCTTGCCGAGAACTAGAGCGCATATATAGAATAAGGTAATAATCGTAAAAAAGAATAATAATAGTACTATAATTATGGATTACAAGAAATCAAATGCACCAGTAAACACAGTTACTCGTAACATCATGGACCTCTGTGATGAAACTCAAAACATTTATGAAAGCGTAGCTATCATTGCTAAGCGTGCCAACCAGATTTCGGTTGAAATCAAGCAGGACCTGAGCAAGAAGCTCCAGGAGTTTGCTTCTTACAACGATTCTTTGGAGGAGGTATTCGAGAACCGTGAGCAGATTGAAATCTCTCGCTACTACGAGAAGTTGCCAAAGCCAACATTGATAGCTACTCAGGAGTTTATCGAGAACAGCATCTTCTGGCGCGACCCTTCTAAAGAGTATCGTCCTGCTACTACAGTCAATGAGTTGTAATAAAGGGAAAGAAAAGATATGATACAGCGCAAACAGACTCTGTTTCTGCTTTTGGCAGTCATCGTATGTGCGCTCTGCCTGTTCCTGCCAGTAGGCAGCGTTGAGCCGAAGGGAATGGGTGCCGACAGTCTGATTTACAATCTGGGAGTGGTGATGGGTGATGGCGGTCTCGCTATCTCTACCACCTGCATCCCGTTGTTTGTCCTGCTCAGCGTAACAGCGATACTATCGTTGGTAACGATATTCCTTTATAAGAATCGCAAGGTCCAGATGTCAATCTGCAAGAATGCCATGCTGCTCAATGCGCTCTGGGTTCTCGACTATGCCCTGATTCTCTTCGGCATCATTCCGGTTCCTGAGGTAGAGGGCAAGGTGAACATCGAGTTTGCAGCCTGCCTGCCTATCGTCAGCATCATCCTTCTGGCAATGGCCTATAAGGGCGTCAATGACGACGAAAAGCTGGTAAAAGCGGCAGATCGCATCCGATAAGGGGCTGATTCTTAAAAGAAATGCTAAAAAAGCCTATAAAAATAGGATAAAATTTGTGGGTACCAAATAAAAGTTGTACCTTTGCACCCGCTGTCACGAGATGGCAGCATAAAATTCAAACCTCATATATATTAATTAAATTAAAATTAAGTTTTAAAAATGGCAACAAAGATCAGATTGCAGCGCGGCGGTCGTAAGAACTATGCTTTCTACAGCATCGTAATCGCTGACGTTAGAGCACCACGTGATGGTAAATTTACTGAGAAGATTGGTACATTCAATCCTAACACCAATCCTGCTACTGTAGATTTGAATTTCGAGCGCGCTCTCTACTGGGTAGAGACAGGTGCACAGCCAACAGACACAGTTCGCAACATCCTCAAGGGCGAGGGCGTTTACTTGATGAAGCACCTCAAGGGTGGCGTTAAGAAGGGCGCATTCGACGATGCTGAGGCTCAGAAGCGTTTCGACGCTTGGAAGAACGGTAAGGACGCTAAGAATACTGCTGTTCGTGAGGGCGATGCTAAGGCTAAGAAGGAAGCTGCTGCTAAGGAGCTCGAGGCTGAGAAGAAGATGAACGAGGCAATCGCTAAGAAGGTAGCTGAGAAGAAGGCTGCTGAGGCTGCTGCTAAGGCAGAGGCAGAAGCTGCTAAGGCTGCTGAGGAGGCTTCTGAGGAGGCTCCAGCTGAGGCTTAATCTTCTGAATGAATCTTCTTTGAAGATTGAAAAGTATAAGGTCGATTACTCTTTTTTAAAGGGTGTCGGCCTTTTTTGGTTGTTTTTATTCCTGCAAATACCTGCAATAAACCGCCGAGAATTCCGTTTAGATAATATGGAAAAGACAAAGGAAAACAATCATGAGATGGAGGCTGAAAAGAACAGCTACTCTCATATACTGAAATATACCGGATTGCTGGGAGGCGTACAGGGACTCAACATGCTCGTGGGTATTGTGAGGAATAAGTTTACCGCCATGTTCCTGGGACCATCCGGCATGGGATTGCTGTCTCTTTTCAATGCAACTTCCGGTTTTCTTACCTCCGCCACTAATCTAGGCATTCCTACCAGTGGCGTCAGGGTGGTTTCCGAGGCTGAAGCCCGGAATGGGGTAGAGCAGGCGATTTCTCAAGTCCGCACGCTCAGTCTGCTTTCTGCCCTTCTGGGTGCGCTGGTCTGCGCCCTTCTCGGTCCTCTCCTCAATCTCTTCACCTTTTCCTGGGGCAATCATACCTACCATTTCGTGCTGCTGGCTCCTACCATTTTCTTCACGATTCTTGCCGGTGGCGAAACGGCTATCCTCAAGGGTTTGGGCAAGCTGAAGTCGCTGGCTGCGCAGGCATTTGCCCTGTCTCTCCTTTCCCTGCTCGTTTCCGTACCCGTTTACGGCTTCTTTGGCGAGAGCGGTATTCTTGCTGTTCTCTTTTTGCTGGCACTGGCTCAGTGGTTCCTCGCCTTTTCGTTTTCGCGAAAGGAGCATCCCTTCCGCCTGTGCCTTTCCCGAATCCAGCTGCTCAAGGCTTTCCCGATGATCCGTCTCGGACTCTCCTTTGTGCTGGCTGGGATGATGAGCAGCGGGGCTGAGTTTCTGGTCAGAGCCTTTCTCAACCACCAGGGCAACCTGGCTGAGGTAGGACTTTTCAATTCAGGCATTACCCTGGTGCTGGTCTATGGCGGCATGGTTTTCTCGGTGATGGAGACCGATTATTATCCTCGTCTTTCTGCCGTAAGGGGAGAAGGAAGCGCAACATCAGAGGCAGAAAACCGCAATCTGATCGTCAACCGTCAGTTGGAGATGAATCTTCTGCTGATGGGGCCCATCATCAGCGCCATCATCCTGCTGCTGCCCATTGCCATTCCGCTGCTCTACAACTGGGAGTTTCTGGGTGTGGTGGGGATGACTCAGATTGCAGCTGCTGGCTTGCTGTTCAAGGCATTCTACATGCCTCTGGAGTACATTCCGCTGTCCAGGGGCGAGGCTCGTGTGTTCCTGGTGCAGGAGAGCTGTTGCGTGGTGTTGCTCATCGTCTGCGAAATCATCGGCTATCTGCTTCACGGACTGGACGGTTTGGGAGCGGGCATTGTTGTAGCCTACGCCGTAGAGTCGATAGGAGTTTATGTCTTCTGCCGCATCCATTATGCCTATCGCCTGAGTTTTCCGTCGGTCCAGCATCTGTTGGTTCATGTATTGAATCTGCTCTTGTTGGGTTGTGTAGTATGGTTATCTGAGGTAGATTCATGGTGCTATTGGCTGTTGGGTCTTTTTCTCTGTGCGGCTTCCCTTCTGTACAGTTTCTCCCGTATCAGGCGTTCGCTGAAGGGAAAATGATGACTGGCGCCTGTTATCGTTTATCCCCCGCCTGGGTCATCATAGATAACCGTTTGAAGGCACATAGGGCGTTTCCTTCGATTGCCGGTGCAAAGATACGAAGTTTTTCGGTATCTACCAAAATTTGGCATGTGATAAGGAGCGATTTTCAGCAGCTTACGATTTGAAACTTAGTTAAAAATCCTAACTCTATGTTTTATGGGGCGCATCTCTATGTTTTTCGGTATGGAAAACTATGTTTTGTCATATAAATCAGCATATTACAAAGTAATAACCGTTTTCTGCAAACGTACTCAGTACTCAGTATTCAGTTTTTTTCGCTCTTGTTTCCATCCTCACTAAAGATAGTATATTATATATTATTATATATTAAATAATATATAATATAAAATAATTACTTACAGTTTATAACTGCATAAAGGATAACTATCGCGAAAAAAACTGAATACTGAGTACTGAGTACCCTCTTAGGTACCATACGTCCTTTCCCTTCGGCCGTTGAGTGCGAGTAAATGGTCCAGACAGTTGTTTATAAAAAAATACAGCCGCAAGTAATAAAACTTACGACTGTATTCATAACAACCATGACTCTTCAGAGAGTCTCCTAAAAAAACTAAAACTGAGTGATTCCGTTGGGGTTCGAACCCAAGACCCACAGCTTAGAAGGCTGTTGCTCTAATCCAACTGAGCTACGGAACCATTTTCCTTAGTCCTTTTTCTTGTTTGCGGCTGCAAAGGTAATACTTTTTCTTGGAACTACCAAATTTTTTTTCAACTATTTCTTAAAAACTCGTTTTTTATAAAGCTTTTGCCCTTTCATCTTCGACCGGTTGGTCAGCTTTATAAACGTCTACATTTTTAAATAATTGCTTTATCACCTATTAATTCATAAAAAATCTATAAAAAAAGTTTGTGGTTTCAGAAATTATTTGTAATTTTGTACTGTCATTCAGATTTTTGCCTTGTCTCTTAATGCGACACAAAGACAGACGGAACATCTGAGATGATAAACTGGGGCTTTTCAGATGCTCTGCACCTAATATAATAATATTGCTAACTAACTGTGTCGCAGAATTTAGGGATGAAAATTAAGAGTTTTTTGATTGCGTCTTTGGCTGCATTTTCTCTGACAGCTGGCGCACAGTCTTTGTCACCAAGTACTAAATGGCATTGGGACAAGGGTACAATCGTAGTTGACACACCTGAGCGTCCTGCCGGACAGGAGAACGTTTTGGGTTTGAAGGCTCCAAAGTTGCAGACAGTACGTGTGGGCTTTGTGGGTCTGGGAATGCGTGGTCCATGGGCTGTGATGCGTTTCTGCCACATTCCTGGTGTAGAAATCGTTGCCCTTTGTGATTATGAAGAGGCTAGAGCCGAGAAATCTCAGGAGTATCTCCGCAAGCAGGGATTGAAGCCTGCCGACATCTACAGCGGAGCCAAGGGCTACGAGGAGTTGTGCAAGCGCAAGGACATCGACCTGGTTTACATCGCTGCCGACTGGAATCACCATTTCCCAGTGGCTAAGATGGCGATGGAGAACGGCAAGCATACTGCCATCGAGGTGCCTAGTGCAATGAACCTGGAACAGTGCTGGAGCCTGATTGACCTCAGCGAGAAGACACGTCAGCATTGCTTCATTCTGGAGAACTGCTGCTATGACTATTATGAGATGAACGCCCTGGCTATGGCGCAGGACGGTGTTTTCGGAAACATCATCCGTGCTGAGGGTGCTTACATCCACTGCCTGGAGGACTTCTGGAATGCTTACTGGCAGGATCCTAATGACAATGACAAGGACAATCTGCACTGGCGCATGAAGTACAACATGGAGAACCGTGGTGACGTTTATCCTACTCACGGCTTGGGTCCTGTGGCTCAGTGTCTGAACATCCACCGTGGCGACCGCTTCACAACATTGGTTGCAATGGATACGGAATCATTCGTAGGTAAGGACTGGGTTTCAAAGAAGAGCGGCAAGGAGTGCAAGGAGTTCCGCAATGGCGACCACACTACTACCTTGATGCGTACAGCCAAGGGTAAGGTAGTGGAGATTCAGCACAACGTGATGACTCCTCAGCCATACAACCGATTGTTCAAGTTGACCGGAACCAAGGGTTATGCTACCAAGTATCCTACCGAGGAGTTTGCTCTCTCTGGTGATGCTTTGAAGGGTACAGGTGCTCCTCAGATGGACAACCTCAATGCTCACGGATTCATGAACAAGGAGCAGAAGGAAGCGTTGGTGAAGAAGTATTATCATCCTATCCTCAAGAAGTATGGTGAGCTGGGCCGTCAGATGGGTCACGGCGGTATGGACTTCATCATGGATTCTCGATTGGTTTACTGTCTGCAGAACGGTTTGCCATTGGATATGGACGTTTACGACCTGGCTGAGTGGTGCTCACTGGCAGAGTTGGGAGCCATCTCAATGGACAACAACTGTGCACCCGTAGCCTTCCCAGACTTCACCCGTGGTTTCTGGAACAAGGTGCAGGGTTACAAGCACCAGTATGCTTCTCCTGAGGACGAGGCTGCTACCGAGGCAGCTGCCGCTGCTTACACCAAGGCTCAGAAGGCTGCAACAGCCAAGTATAATCTGTGGAAGCTCTATGACGCCGTAGCTGCTGCCAAGAAGGCAAACAATGCGAAGGCAGTGAAGAGCGCAACAGCCAAGTACAAGAAGGCGGTAGTTGCAGCCAAGAAGGCAATGGTTGCCAAGAAATAAGGATTATAGAACTTTCGCATTTTTCCCCACACGCCCTGAAAGGGCAGAAGCTCCTAAGCTCAGGGCAGCGCCCTGGGTTAATTATGGTCGCAAGCCTGTCGCCCTGTAAGGGCAAAAGCTTCAAAGGCCAGACGATTTAAAAAGCTTTTGCCCTTACAGGGCGTTTTTATTGAATGCCCGTATACCCAGGGCGTTGCCCTGGGCTAGGGGCTTCTGCCCTTTCAGGGCGTATTGCCATGATTTATACAGGCGATGGGGAACTTTCTAACTAGGAAAAACTTAATACAAAAATCAACAAATGAAAAGAACTCATTTAATACTATTCGCTGGAATACTGTGCTGCTCTCCTGCCTGGGCAGGCGACGTGCTGGGAGGATATTTCTACCAACAGCAGGAAGCACCAACGGGATGGGAATGGCAAAGTCCTGATTCCGTGGCAGTTAACAAGCTACAGCCACATGCCTGGTTCTTCTCGTTCAGAAATATTGAAGAGGCGAGAAAGGTATTGCCGGAAAACAGTTCCTATTGGAAATCACTCGACGGAATGTGGAAATTCCATTGGGCGCCGAATCCTGATGAACGGCCAAAGGACTTTTTCCGTACAGACTATGACGTTTCGAAATGGGACGACATCAAGGTGCCGATGAATTGGAACATGGCTGGACTGCAGAGAGACGGAAAGAACAAGTATGGAGATCCGCTTTACTCCAACCAGCGCGTTATCTTCCAGCACTCCTGGCAGCCGTTGAACGACTGGAAGGGTGGAGTGATGCGTACACCGCCAAAAGACTGGATGACCTACCGTAACCGCAACGAGGTGGGCTCCTATCGCAGAACCTTCACCGTGCCTGCCGACTGGAAGGGACAGGAAATCTATCTCAACTTCGACGGAGTGGATTCCTTCTTCTATCTCTACATCAACGGCAAATACGTAGGATTCTCGAAGAACTCCCGAAATCTGGCTGAATTCAATATTACACCTTATTTAAATAAGGAGGGTGAAGAGAATACGGTGGCAGTAGAGGTTTACCGCCATTCTGACGGTTCGTTCCTCGAAAGCCAGGACATGTTCCGACTGCCAGGTATTTTCCGTACCGTGGCGCTGACGGCAAAGCCTCAGGTGCAGGTGAGAGACTTCAAGGCAATTCCTGACCTGGACGAAACCTACAGCAACGCCAAGCTCCACATCACAGCCCAGCTTCTGAATCTATCGAAGAAGGCTATCAAGGGCTACACTATCCAGTATTCACTCTACGCCAACCGCCTTTATTCTGATGAGAACACCCTGCTCAGCGGTGTAACCGCATCGGCTAAGCTCGCAGGCAAGCTGAACGCAAAGGGAGAAATCGAACTCGAAGCTACGCTGGATGCTGCCAACAAGGTGAACCTCTGGAGTGCAGAAGCACCTCATCGCTACACGCTGGTGGGCGAGCTGAAGGACGGAAAGGGCAGAACCGTGCAGACTTTCTCTACCTTCGTTGGTTTCAGAAAGGTGGAAATCAAGGAAACTCCGGCAGAAAAGGATGAGTTCGGACTGGCGGGAAGATACTATTATCTGAACGGTCAGCCTATCAAGCTGAAGGGCGTGAACCGTCATGAGAACAATGTTAAGGCAGGCCACACCGTGAGCCGCGAACAGATGGAGCACGAGGTGTTTCTGATGAAGCGTGGCAACATTAACCACGTGCGCAACTGCCACTATCCAGATGCTCCATACTGGTATTATCTCTGCGACAAGTACGGAATCTACCTGGAGGACGAGGCAAATATCGAGAGCCATGAGTATTACTACGGCAAGCAGAGTCTTTCTCACGTTCCGGCGTTCCGTAACGCCCACATCGCAAGAAACATGGAGATGGTTCACGCTACAGTCAATCATCCTTCCGTGGTGATCTGGAGTCTGGGTAACGAGGCTGGTCCGGGCAAGACCTTTGTGGACTGCTACAATGCCATCAAGGCTTACGACACCAGTCGCCCGGTTCAGTATGAGCGCAACAACGATATCGTGGACATGGGTTCCAACCAGTATCCATCCATCGCATGGGTGCAGGGAGCCGTTCAGGGCAAGTACAAGCTGAAGTATCCGTTCCACATCTCAGAATATGCGCATTCCATGGGGAATGCCTGCGGAAACCTCATCGACTACTGGGATGCTATCGAGAGCACCAACTTCTTCATGGGTGGCGCCATCTGGGACTGGGTAGACCAGGCTCTGGACAAGCAGGACCCTGCTACCGGCAAGACCTACTGGGCTTACGGAGGCGACTTCGGAAAGGACAATAAGCCTAACGACGGAATGTTCTGCATGAACGGAATCATGCGTCCTGACCTCACTCCAAAGGCTCAGTATTTCGAGGTGAAGAAGGTTTACCAGAATGTGGGCGTCAAGGCAATTGATATGAAGCAGGGACAGATTGAAATCTTCAACAAGAACTACTTCGAGCCTCTGAAGAACTATCAGATAGTATGGTCGCTCTATAAGGACGGAGTCTGCGTGAAAAAGAATCAGCCATTGCAGGGAGCCAAGAACATCGTGGGTCCTCGCGAGAAGGGAATCTACACCTTGCCGTACGATTATGCAAGTCTGGATGCTAACAGCGAGTACTTCGTGACCGTCCAGTTCCTTCTGGGCAAGGACATGCCTTGGGCCAAGAAGGGGTATGTGCAGATGGAAGAGCAGCTGAGAGTGAAGGGTGCTGATGTTGCCGCACCTTCTATCGCTGCAGTTGCCAAGACCGGAAAGGCGATGAAATATCAGCTGGATAAGGCTGCTAAACGTGCCAGCATCACGGGCGAGAACTTCCAGGTCGCTTTCGACCTGAACACCGGATCCATCTACAGCCTGAAGTACGGCAACCAGATAATCATCAAGGATGGCAATGGCCCTCAGCTGGATGCTTACCGTGCGCCTACGGATAACGATGCCGGAATCGGTTACCACAACGCATGGTTCAAGAACGGACTCTATGACCTGCAGCACGTGGTGAAGAGCTGGACCTGCACTCCTAACAAGAAGGATGGAACCTACAAGCTCGACTTCACCGTGGAGAGCCAGGGCAAGGAAGGCTGCGACGTGAACTATGGCAACCGTGACCGTGACCCAGAGTCTTGCTACAATTTCGAGAAGAACAAGCGCGCCCTGACAGATGCTGACTTGAAGTTCACTTCCCGTCAGATCTACACCATCTACAAGGACGGTTCCATCGAAATGCAGAGCGCCATCGGAGCCAACCGTTCTAAGGTAATCCTGCCTCGCATCGGTTACTCTATGGTATTGCCAAGCGAGCTGAACCAGTATGATTACTACGGTCGTGGACCGGTGAACAACTATAACGACCGCAAAACCAGCCAGTTTATCGGTTGGTACCACAGTCCGGTGGCAGAGCAGGGCATTATGCTTCCTAAGCCTCAGGCACAGGGCAACCGCGAGGAGGTTCGCTGGTGCGCAGTTACCAACAGCCAGCAGCAGGGTGTGGTGTTCATCTCCGACAGCACCATGTCGGCTTCGGCTCTCCCTTGGAGTCAGCAGGAATTGACCTTGGCTGCTCATCCTTATCAGTTGCCAAAGAGCAGAGGAACCCATCTGCACCTGGATGCAAAGGTTACCGGTCTGGGTGGCGCAAGTTGCGGACAGGGTGGTCCTTTGACTCCTGATCAGGTTCGCAGCACTCCAACCACCTTCGGATTCATCATCCGTCCAGCCGTGAAGTCAGAGCTTCCAAATCTCGTGAAGGTTTCAGCTACGGGCAGAAAGATGGTGAAGGACATCATGCAGCAGATGAAGCAGAACCAGCAGAACACCGGTTTGCAGATTGTCTTTGCTTCCAGCCAGGAGCCTGATGAGGGCGATGCTGCCTATCTGGTAGACGGTGACCCTTCAACTATCTGGCACACGATGTATTCCATCACCTTGGCGAAGTATCCTCACTGGGTTGACTTCGATGCTGGTAAGCAGAAGGTAATCAAGGGTTTCACTTACCTGGCACGTCAGGACGGTTCGCTGAATGGTTGCATCAAGGATTACGAAATCTATGTAAGCAACGATAACAAGACTTGGGGAGAACCTGTTGCAAAGGGCAGTTTCGAGAAGACAGCCAAATTGCAGAAGGTAATGTTCGGAAAGCCTGTCAAGGCACGCTACGTCCGTTTGCGTGCACTGAATGAACAGAGCGGTCAGGACTATGCTTCCGGAGCTGAGTTCACTCTTGTAACGGAATAAAAAGCCCACACGACCAGAAAGGGCAGAAGCTTTAAATTACCCCATATATACAAATCGCCCTGAAATGAGTTGAGTTTCATTTCAGGGCGATATTTTTTTGAAAACCTTTTTTAAAAATCCTTTCAGTTCAGACTGGGATTAGTGCTGAACAGGGATTTTCTTAACGCGGCGCTCATGACGACCACCTTCGAATGTGGTGCTGAAGAACTCGTCGAGAATAGTCTCAGCGGTCTTGTTGTCAACGAAACGGCCAGGAAGAACCAAAACATTGGCATCATTATGCTGACGAACAAGATGAGCAATCTCCTTGCACCATGCCAAACCGGCACGCACACCTTGATGCTTGTTCAATGTCATGGCAATACCTTCACCACTGCCACAAATACCAATACCAGGATAAACCTCACCGCTCTCAATGCCTTCAGCAAGAGCGTGACCAAAGTCTGGATAGTCTACACTAGCATCGCTATAAGTACCGTAATCCTTAACAGGATAACCCTTCTTTTCCAAATATTCCAAAACGAACTGCTTCAATGGAAAACCTGCATGGTCGCATGCAATACCAACTGTCTTTACTTCCATAATACTTAAGTTTTTTAAGTGAAGAACGAAGAGTGAAGAATTCAAATCCTTTTTCTCTCGCATACCTGCTTCATCGCTTCACCAGGTTAATAAAATATTAAAGGGATAAGATTCTGTATTCATCTTACATGAAACACGAAACATGCCCCACTTGATAAATATGAAAAGGAGAGTGAAGAGCGAATAGCTGAAGATGATTCAAAAGATTATCCGAAAATAAAACCATTGAATTTCTTCACTCTTCGTTCTTCACTCTTCACTTAACTTTATGCTTCAGCCAAGAAAGCCTTTACCTGCTTGTAAACGTTCTCGCCTGTGTAACCGAGCTTCTCATCAAGTACCTTGTAAGGAGCTGAGAAACCGAAGCTCTCCATACCCCAAACCTTACCGTTGGCACCTACGAGACCCTGGAGTGTTACAGGAAGACCGGCAGTCATACCGAAGATCTTAGCGTTCTTTGGCAATACGCTCTCCTGATATTCCTTGCTCTGACCGCGGAACAAGCCCTCTGATGGAGCACTTACCACGCGAACCTTGATGCCGTCAGCACGCAAAGCCTCGCAACCAGCCTCCAATGTAGAAACCTCAGAACCGCTAGCTACCAGGATAACGTCTGGATTCTCATCGCTGCCTGCTACGATGTAAGCACCCTTGGCAGCCTGCTCATAGTCTGTTCCCTCTGGCAACTTAGCGATGCCCTGGCGAGAGAAGATCAAAGCTGTAGGAGTCTCAACGTTCTCCATAGCAAGCTTCCAGCAAACGGTAGTCTCGTCAGCATCTGCAGGACGGAATACGCGAACGCTGTCCTTGCCAGCGTGGTTCTTCAACTTCTCCATCAGGCGGATCTGTGCCTCCTGCTCAACTGGCTCGTGAGTAGGTCCGTCCTCACCAACGCGGAATGCATCGTGAGTCCAGATAAACTTAACAGGAACCTGCATCAGGGCAGCGATACGAACAGCTGGCTTCATATAATCAGAGAATACGAAGAATGTACCCATTGCTGCAACCACACCACCGTGGAGCATCATACCGATACACATATCAGCCATTGTCAACTCAGCAACACCTGCCTGGAAGAAAGCACCTGAGAAGTCACCACGAACGATGCTCTTGGTCTTCTTCAAGAAACCATCTGTCTTATCTGAGTTAGAAAGGTCAGCAGATGCACAGATCATGTTAGGAACCTGCTCTGCCAAAACACCGAGACAAGCAGCAGAAGCAGCACGAGTAGCTGAACCAGCCTTCTGCTCAACCTTGCTCCAGTCTACCTTAGGAGCCTTGCCGCTGAACCACTCATCCATCTGAGCGGCCTTCTCTGGGTTAGCCTTGCGCCACTCTGCCTCTGCAGCCTTGCGCTCAGCAACGATCTTCTTCAACTCCTCAGCACGCTTTGCGTAAATCTCCTTTACATCGTCGAAGATAACGAATGCATTCTCAGGGTCACCACCGAGGTGTTTGATTGTATTTACGTAAGCGTCGCCACCGAGAGGAGCACCGTGAGTATTGATGCAAGCCTCGTAGCTTGTGCCGTCTGCGCGGAGAGCACCCTTACCCATTACGGTCTTACCGATGATGAGGGTAGGGCGATCCTGCTCCTTCTGGGCAGCATCGAGAGCCTCACGAATCTGAGCCACGTCGTTACCATTGATCTTGATGACATTCCAGCCCCAAGCCTTGTACTTCATCTCTGTATCCTCGTTCATTACAACGCCACACTCTGTAGAGAGCTGGATGTCGTTAGAATCGTAGAACATGATAAGGTTGTTCAAACCGAGGTTACCAGCGATACGACCAACACCCTGAGAGATTTCCTCCTCTACAGCACCATCAGAAATATATGCGTAAATCTTGTGCTGCATCATAGTAGAACCCAGACGAGCCTCGAGGAACTTCTCTGCAACAGCTGCACCAGCTGCGAGGGCATGACCCTGACCGAGAGGACCTGATGAGTTCTCAATACCACGCTCAAGGTCGAGCTCTGGGTGACCTGGAGTTACTGAACCCCACTGGCGGAACTGCTTGAGGTCTTCCATTGAGAAGAAACCACGCAAAGCCAAACCTGCATAGAGCATTGGGCTCATGTGACCTGGGTCGAGGAAGAAGCGGTCACGACCAGTCCATGTTGGATCTGCTGGATCATAAACCAAGTACTCAGCGAAGAGTACGTTGATGAAATCAGAACCACCCATAGCACCACCTGGGTGACCAGAGTTTGCCTTTTCTACCATTGAAGCAGCCAAGATACGGATATTATCTGCTGCATGATTCATTACTTTAATGTCGTTCATAACACAAATTACTTTATTTTGTTATTATTGATTGTTTTCTGCTGAAATATTCCTTTGACAATTCTGTTTCAGAATGTCGAACTGTTTGTTCATCAGCTCCTTATATGAAAAGAGCTGATGAAATTTAGATTTTGCCCTACAAATATACTACTTTATTTTCAAAACTACGATAGATTTTGCAGGAATTTTAACCTTGAGGGTATTTTTCTTGACTTTTGCATCCTTGAACACGGCAGGCTTCACTACCTCAGGGTACTCAAAATCATTATAGTCGGTCACCTTCTTGCAAGAAAGAATCTGTCCGTTTACAGCCTTTGGAGCAGCTGCGCCATCCAGTTTGAACTCAACTTCCTGAGCCTTGTCAAGACTAACATTTGCAAGAGAAACCACGATGGTTCCGTCTGCCTTCTTGGCAGCAGATGTAGAAACCAGAGGAATCTTTCTGCCGTCCTTCGCATGGCTGTCGCCACGAACGTCCATAGAGTCGCACTTCACGTCCATTGGGAGATAGGTAGCCTCCTGGAAGTCCTTGTACATGTTGAAAACATGATAGGTAGGAGTCAGAACCATGTGACCGGTTCCCTTGGTGTCGGTGAGAATCATAGACTGGAGCACGTTGACCACCTGAGCGATGTTTGCCATCTTGATGCGGTCAGCATGGCGATGGAAGACATTGAGCGAGAGGGCTGCCACGAAAGCATCGCGCATGGAGTTCTGCTGATAGAGGTGCCCCTTGATGGTTCCTGGTTCCTCATCCCACCAGGTTCCCCATTCATCTACGAGAAGACCAATCTGCTTCTTTGGGTCAGCCTTGTCCATGATGGCTTCGTGCTTCTTGATGACATCCTCAATGCCGAGGCACTTGCCCATGGTCCAGTAGTAATCGTCGTTGTCGAACTTGGTAGCCGAACCCTTGCTGCCTTCCCAGCCGGTTACTGTATAATAATGTAAGGAGATTCCGTTGGCACGATGACCAACACGGTCCATCAGCACCTTGGTCCAGTTGTAATCGTAGTCGCTGGCTCCGGAAGCAACCTTGTAGAGTTCGTTGCCATCATAGTTGCGGCAATAAACAGAGTAACGGCGGAAGAGGTCAGAGTAGTATTCTGGGCGCATGTTGCCACCGCAGCCCCAGCTCTCATTGCCCACACCGAGGTACTTTACCTTCCAAGCCTTGTCGCGACCGTTCTGTCGGCGGAGCTTAGCCATAGGTGTATCGCCGTCGCTGGTCATGTATTCTACCCACTTGGCAAGTTCCTCAACAGTTCCCGAACCCACGTTTCCGCTGATGTAAGGCTCGCAACCCAACATTTCGCAGAGATTCAGGAACTCGTGAGTACCGAAGGAATTGTCTTCGATGGTTCCACCCCAGTTGTTGTTCTGCATCTTAGGACGATTTTCACGTGGCCCGATTCCGTCCATCCAGTGATACTCGTCTGCGAAACATCCTCCAGGCCATCTTAATACTGGCACTTTCAAGTCCTTGAGAGCTTGGAGCACGTCGTTACGGTAACCTTGTGTGTTAGGAATCTTGGAATCAGGACCTACCCAGAGTCCACCATAGATGCAGCTACCGAGATGCTCGGCAAACTGTCCGTAAATCTCTTTATTAATTTTCTGCTTGCCTTGGTTGGCATGAATTGTTCCGGTTACATTCTGAGCCTGTGCGGTGAATGCAACTGCTGCAGAAAGCAATGTGGTTGCGAAAAGTTTCTTCATTATCTTATAAGTTTTATTTTTGTTGTTCTTTTATAAGAATACGTTTGTGGAGACTGATTCCCCACAAACGTATTGATATTTTGTTAGTTTTTGTTTTCAACAGCTGCCTTTTCAATGGCAAGACCTGCCTTGTAGGTCTCAATATACTTGTCGAAACCAGCTACTTCTTCTGCAGTAGGCGCGATTTCAACACCAGTATTGCCGGCAAATACCTTCTTGTCGAGGTAATCAGCCAGGCTCAGCTTCTCTGCATTGTTTACGAGATAGCCTGCGAGCAGGGCAATACCCCATGCACCACCTTCGCCTGCTGTCTCCATCACAGAGATTGGGGAGTTGATGGCTGCAGCGAGGATGCGCTGACCTACTCCCTTGGTCTTGAACAAACCGCCATGACCGGTGATGCGGTCTACCTGTACCTTCTCGCTCTTGAACAAGACATCGTTACCAATCTTCAATACAGCTACTGAAGCATAGAGGTTGGCGCGCATGAAGTTGGCGAGGTTAAAGTGGTCGTTGGCTGAACGTACGAACATTGGGCGACCTTCTGCCAAACCGGTTACAGGCTCACCAGAGATATAGTTGTAAGCAATCAAACCACCGCAATCAGCATCGCCTTCGAGAGCGTGGTTGTAGAGTTTGCCGAATACCTCGTTCATATCCACAGGTACACCGAGCAACTCCTGATATTGCTTGAACAAACCTACCCATGCATTGAGGTCGGAAGTACAGTTGTTGCAGTGAACCATTGCTACAGGGCTACCATCAGGAGTAGTCACCATATCAATGACTTCGTAAGGTTGGCTCAAGGCTTTCTCCAATACAATCATAGAGAAAGAAGATGTACCTGCACTGACGTTACCTGTACGCTGACGTACAGCGTTGGTAGCTACCATACCAGTACCTGCATCACCTTCTGGAGGACAGAGTGGGGTGCCTGCCTGGAGTGTGCCTGATGGGTCGAGCTTCTTTGCACCTTCCTCGGTCAATACGCCAGCATCTTCGCCTGCGTTCAGTACCTCTGGGAGAATGTCGAGAATCTTCCAGCCCAGGTTCTTAGGCTCGATGAGCTTATCGAACTTAGCTACCATCTCTGCATCGTAGTTGCCGGTGTTAGAGTCGATAGGGAGCATACCTGATGCATCGCCTACGCCCAAAACCTTCTTGCCTGTGAGCTGCCAGTGGATATAACCGGCGAGAGTGGTAAGGAAGTCAATCTTGTTGATGTGGTCCTCACCATTCAGGATAGCCTGATATACGTGAGAGATACTCCAACGCAATGGGATGTTGAAGTGGAAGAGCTCTGAAAGTTCAGCTGCGGCCTTGGCTGTATTGGTGTTACGCCATGTGCGGAAAGGAACGAGAATGTTTTCATCCTTACCGAAAGCCATGTAGCCGTGCATCATCGCAGAAATACCGATGGCAGCCAACTGCTTGATTTCGCAGTCGTACTCAGCCTTCACGTTCTTGCGGAGGTCGGCATAACAATCCTGCAAACCTTTCCAGATTGTGTCGATGCTGTAAGTCCAGAGACCATCAACCAACTGGTTTTCCCACTCAAAGCTACCCTGTGCGATAGGGTTGTTGTCGGTGTCGATCAAGACAGCCTTGATTCTGGTAGAGCCAAACTCGATACCGAGAATGGCCTTACCTGATTCTATAATAGTTTTTGCGCTCATTATTGATTCTTTCTTTAATGTAAGGAACAAAGAGAAAAGCAATGGAATTCTTCACTCTTCGTTCTTCACTCTTCACTTAAATTATCTCAACGCCTTGTTGAGCATGTAGTAAATCTCGTTGTTGCGGAGCTGCTGCTTGAAGCTGCTGATAGTTGTGTTCTTGTCGATGTTGACGAACTCAATACCCAGGATCTCGCAGAAGTCTTCCCAGTACTCAGCAGTGATATCGTAAGAGAATGCACTGTGGTGAGTACCACCAGCGAGGATCCAAGCACCTGCACCAATCTCGAAGGTTGGCTGTGGAACCCAGAGAGCTGAAGCTACAGGGAGCTTAGGCATTGCCTTTGGTTCGATGCACTCTACCTCACTTGCAATGAGACGGAAACGGTTGCCGAGATCAACTACAGTTGCCTTAACACCCTTACCTGTCTTAGATGTGAATACCAAACGAGCTGTCTGCTGCTTGCGGATACCGATGCCTAGGAAGTGAACCTCGAGCTTTGGCTTGTCTGAAGCAATCAATGGGCAAACCTCGAGCATGTGGCTCTGGAGGCTAGATGTACGGTCGGCAGCGAAGTTGAGTGTGTAGTCCTCGAGGAATGAGCAACCCTTCTCCAAGCCCTGGTTCATTACCCAGAGTGTGCGGTAGAGGCAAGCTGTCTTCCAGTCACCCTCAGCACCGAAACCATAACCCTCTGCCATCAGGCGCTGTGAAGCCAAACCAGGAATCTGGTCGAAACCGCAGAAGTTTGGATCGTCGATGTCAGCATCGCCGAGGTCATCGAAGTTGGTTGTGAATGCTACTGCGTTCTCATCCTTCAATACGCGACGGAGAGCAATCTCAGCCTTAGCTGCGTTCTTCACCTTCTCCCAGTAAACTTCCTCGCCAGACTCATCAATCTTGATGGTGTACTCCTTCTTGTACTCCTCAACGAGAGCATCAGCCTCAGCATCTGTTACCTTCTTGTAGTACTCCATGAGTGAAGATACTGGGTAGTAATCTACATGGTAACCCAAGCGCTGCTCGAACTCTACGCGGTCGCCATCTGTTACGGCTACGTTGTTCATGTTCATACCGAACATCAAGCAGCGTACGTTGTGAGCATCAGCAACACCTGCAGCTACGCGAGCCCATGTAGCAATCTGCTTCTGAGCCTCTTCGCTCTTCCAGTAACCTACAACAACCTTTCTAGGGATGCGCATGCGGGTGCAGATGTGACCGAACTCGATGTCGCCGTGAGCTGACTGGTTGAGGTTCATGAAGTCCATATCGATAGAATCCCAAGGGAGTTCTGCGTTGTACTGAGTATGGAAGTGGAGGAGAGGCTTCTCGAGAGCCTGCAAGCCCTTGATCCACATCTTAGCTGGAGAGAAGGTGTGCATCCATGTGATGATACCTACGCACTTCTTATCGTTGTTGGCAGCCTTCATGACGGCCTCTACTTCTGCAGAAGAGTTAGCTGTGCCCTTGTAAACTACCTTGATTGGGATGATGCCACTGTTGTTCAGACCATCTACCATGTCCTTTGAGTGACCATCAACTATCTTAACTGTTTCGCCTCCGTAAAGAAGCTGTGCACCAGTTACAAACCATACCTCTAAATTTTCAAATGCTTTAATCATGATTGTTTGTTGTATTAATTGTTATTGTTAATGTGATCTAATATCTTTATTTGAAAAACCTTTAATTAGTGCTTTTTCTGTCCGTAGTAAGCGTTAGGACCGTGCTTGCGGTTGAAGTGCTTCTCTACGAGCAATGGGTTCATGGTGGTGTTTGGATTCACAGAGAATGAGATGAAAGCCATCTTGGCCACCTGTTCAGCTACTACTGCGTGATAAACAGCCTGGTCAGCATCCTTACCCCATGTAAAAGGACCATGGTTCTTAACCAATACGCCAGGAGTATGAACTGGGTTGATGTTATCTTTCTTGAAACGGTCAACGATGACAACACCTGTGTTGTGCTCATATTCTGCCATCATATCCTCTGTCATCGCATCAGTGCAAGGGATGCAATCGTGGAAGTAATCAGCATGAGTTGTACCAATATTAGGGATGTCCAAGCCAGCCTGTGCCCAAGCGGTAGCATAAGTAGAGTGAGTATGAACTACGCCACCCAACTCTGGGAATGCGCGGTAGAGAACCAAGTGGGTTGGTGTATCAGATGATGGATTCAGATCGCCTTCTACTACCTTACCTGTTTCCAAGTCTACTACTACCATATCGCTAGCCTTCATGGTGTCATAATCGACGCCTGATGGTTTGATGACAACCAGACCTTTCTCGCGGTCGATGCCACTCACGTTACCCCATGTAAAGAGCACGAGGTTGTGCTTAACGAGATCAAGGTTTGCCTTGAACACTTTTTCTTTTAATTCTTCTAACATAATATTTTTTGTTTTAAGTTGTTTATTCTATTTCAAGTTGAACGATGGGTCTTCCTCGTATGCTTTCTTGTTGAAGCGGTAGAGGGCGGCGCCTCGTTTCGAGTTGACTTTATCGATGAGTTCTGTTTTCTCGATGAAGTCGATATCCTTCACGCGTTTGCGGAAGTTGCGCTTATCAATCTCTTCGCCTATTACTGCCTCGAATACGTGCTGAAGCTGTGTCAGCGTAAAGAGGTCTGGGAGGAGTTTGAAGCTTAATGGCTCATGATTGATGCGGCGGCGTATCTGTGCGATAGCGTTGCGGATCATGAGTTTGTGGTCTGAGTATAGTTCTGGAAGTTCGTTCAGACTAACCCATTCCAATCCGTGTTCTACACGGAGGCTGTCATCATAGTCTTTCACATTGATGAGAGTGCAATAGGCGATAGAGATCACTCGCTCACCTGGGTCACGGTCGATGCGGCCGAAAGCTCCTACTTGTCTTATATAGAGGTTTTTCATTCCAGTAAGTTCCAGGATGACTCTGTTAGCTGCATCTTCGAGATTTTCTGTTGAACCAACGAAACCACCATAGAGTGACCATTCGCCTCTTCCCGGGTCCATCTTGCGTTTGCCTATCAGTACCTGGAGGTTACTACCGTCGAAACCGAAAATGATACAATCGACGGATACAAATACTTTGGAGTATTCATTATAAAACTGGGTCATGGCCTTTCTGCTGTTTTGATGTAATGATTTAATGTATGTATTGTCGTGTTCTTTTGCTTGCTCTTCATAGAGCAGCTTCGAGAGGAAAATCAAGGAGTAAGAAGGAGAAGAAAGGATCGCGGATTTTTCAACGGAAACAGTTTTGTCTGATCTTTGAGAAAATTCCAGACTCCTCACTTCTTACTCCTGACGTGAATAATATTTTACCAGAAGTATGCGTAGAATGCAGCGCAGAGGCCGATTACGACGAGGGTACCGATAATATCGAAGGCACTCCAACTCTCACGGATAGACTTCTTGAAGTCTGATGTGAAGGTGATTGCCTCTACCTGCTCCTTGCTTGGAGCTGGAGTGAAGCAGCTTATTACTACCATGAAGATGATGAGGAATACGAGCAACCAGCACTCGAACACAAGCCAGTTGGTCTGCCAGAACCATGCGGTGTAATCCCAGAATGCACCATCCATTGTAGCCTTACCTGTATCAGTGATGACGTTGGTAACGAGGCGGAGCATACCGATGAGGAAACCTGTAATCATGGTATATTCACCTGACTTTGGAGTAATCTTCTTGAAGAAGATACCCATTGCAAATACGGCTACCATGGCTGGAGCCAGAAGTGACTGTATACCCTGGAGATAATTGTACAATGTATCCATCTTCATCATGATTGGCAACCATGCGAAACCGAGAACTACAACTACTACGGTAGCGATACGGCCAACGAGTACGTAGTGAGCCTCAGACATGCCCTTCTTCAATGGCTTGTAGAAGTCCTCGGTGAAGAGGGTAGCACAGCTATTGAAGAATGCTGCCAATGAAGCAACGAGTGCGCAGATGAAACCGATGGTTACGATACCCTTGATACCTGCAGGAAGAACGGTCTTTACCATGATGGCGAAGGCTGCATCAGTCTCGTTCATCTGGATGGCACCCTTCTGAGCCAATGCGGCTGCAATCATACCTGGGATGAGGAACATGAAGCAAGGGAGTACCTTGAAGAAACCGGCTGCGATAGTACCGCGGCGGGCACGCTTCATAACCTCTACGTTGCTCTCGCCAGGAACCTGACCGAGTACACGCTGAACGATGTGCTGGTCAGTACACCAGTACCAGAAACCGATGATGGTTGCACCGATGAATACTACGAAACCAGGATACTCCTGATACATAGAGTCACCTGCCTCCCAGTGGAACATGTGAGTTGTACCATAACCATTGTTCAGCTTGCCGCAGTAATCCATCATGTCGGCCCAACCAGCAGCTATGCTGCCACCGCCAAGGGTAGAGAGACCGAGGAAGAGTACGAGGAAAGAACCGATGACGAGGATAGGTGTCTGGATAGTTGACAATGTCATCACACCCTTCATACCACCGAATACGGTGAAGATGGTGGTGAGGATAATCAGACCGATGGCACCAACCCAGAAGTTCAAGCCCCAAAGATATTCAAAGAAGATACCACCTGTAAGGGCTGTAACGCTCACCTTAGTAAGGATGTAAGCTACGAGTGTGATGATAGAGAGCCATGAACCTGTGCGCTGGGTATAGCGGAACTTCAGGAAGTCTGGCATGGTGATGATCTTACCCATCTTGTTAATGAGCAACTGGTAGAAAGGTACGAACAGCCAACCCAAGATGAGGATCATCCAGCCCTGCATCTCCCAGTGTGCCATACCAACACCACTCTTGGCACCTGTACCAGCCAAACCAACGAGGTGCTCAGAACCAATGTTGGCAGCAAAGATAGCCATACCGATTACATACCATGGCTCACCCTTACCGAAGAGGTAGGCAGAAGAGTCTTCACCTTTCTGAGCCTTTCTGTCTTTCACGATTGCGTGCCAGACAGCCCAAATTACGCCGATAACACCAATGGCGAGTATAGCCCAATCAAGCCATACGAATTCTGTTGAATTCCAATTCATAATTACTATAAGATTGTTTGTTTATTATTATTTGTTTATTCTTTTCTTTTATTGAATGCTTATTATGTTAGTTTCTTATCCAGCACATTTCGTTTTTTTTGTCATTGCGAAAACTTCTTGTTGGATGTTAGTTGTTCCGGCGGACTTTATCCGCCGGTTCGCTGACTTTTAAACTAACTTACGCTTACTTTTTAACGCTGAATTTGTAAGCGAGGTGAGAATAGTATTTCTCTCCTGGTTTCAATGTGGCATCTGTCCAATCCTTTACACCCTGAGCAATCTTGGTTGGAGAATCAGGATATTTCTGGCTCTCGAAGCAAACGCTTACGTGTTTAGGATACTTGATGCCATGCTTGCAGGCAATACCTGTGCCTTGGAAGTTACCGGTGTAAACCTGAATGCCTGGCTCGTTGGTAAATACTTCAAGAAGGATACCGCTCTTTGGTGAGTAGAGGCTTGCGCAAACTGTTTTGTCATCGCCCTTACCATTCTTATATGTGTTCAAACACCAGTTGTGGTCGTAACCTGTGGCATTCTTAATCTGATCAAAGTTATAATCAACCTTCTTGCCGATTTCTGCAGGTTTACGGAAATCCATAGGGGTTCCATCGACACTCTTGATTTCACCAGTTGGGATGTAAAGTGAATCTGCAGGAGTGAACTTATCTGCATTGATGTACATTATCTGATCGAAACCTTCCTTAGATGGATCGCCATTCAAGTTGAAGTAACTGTGGTTGGTCATATTGACAACGGTCTCTTTGTCTGTTGTAGCGCCAAACTCGATGTCGAGTGTGTTGTCACTCTTGACTGTATATTTAGCTGTTGCTGTTACGTTGCCAGGGAAACCATTCTCGCCATCCTTCGCATTGATAATGAAGGTAACGGATGAGTCGTTCTTCTCTGTAATGTCGTAAACCTGGTTCAACCATCCTGTAGCACCACCACCATGTAGGCAGTTGCCATTATCATTTGCCTTCAACTGGTATGTTGAACCAGCAAGTGAAAGTTTAGCATCCTTGATACGGTTGGCATAACGTCCTACAGAAGAACCATAGTCTGAAGGAGAGTTAAGGGTGTCAGCATACTGATGGATATTATCGTAACCAAGAACCACATCTGTTGGCTTTCCGTCCTTGTCTGGAACGGAAATGGAAACGACACGTCCACCATAATTGGTGAGGCAAACTTCCATGCCGTTTGCATTCTTGAGAGTTACTAACTCAGTCTTCTTGCCCAATACTGTTGAATCGAAATCTGCTGGATTCAAACCAGATTGTGTGAGACTTGCATTGCTGCTTGATGAACAAGCTGAGAGGGTAGCGATAGCCGCAAAACCAACTCCCATAAATAGGGTCTTAAATGTACTCATTTTTAGGCTGTTTTTTATTGTCTATTCATTTTGGGTGTAAAATTACAATTTTATTTCGAATCTGCAAGCGTTTTCCCTAACTTTTTTTCTTCTAAAGTGTCTTTTTAACACTATTTGTATGAAAACGCCTGTTTTTGTCTTATTTGGGACAAAAAAAACTGCAGTTAGCAAATACTAACTGCAGTTCCTTATATTATATATAATGTATATATTAGCAAACCTTGTGAGACCCCTCAGAGATGATTACAGGGTAAATCTCTGGAGCATGACCATATTTAGCTGTGAACTTAGCTGTAACGTCCTCAACGAACTTGTCGTAGATATCGTCCTTTACCAGGTTGATGGTGCAGCCACCGAAGCCACCGCCCATGATACGGCTACCAGTAACACCATTCTCCTTAGCAACATCGTTTAAGAAGTCGAGTTCCTCGCAGCTTACCTCGTATTCCTTGCTCAAGCCGTAGTGAGTCTCGTACATCTTCTGACCTACTGTCTCATAGTCGCCCTTCTCAAGAGCATCGCAGACTGCCAATACGCGGTCCTTCTCGCCCAATACGAAGTGAGCGCGGCTGTAATCCTCTTCGCCTACCTCTGCGCGAACCTCTTCCAGCTGCTCCCATGTGCAATCGCGGAGAGTCTCGAACTTTGCCTCTGGGTGCTTGGCAGCGATGTGCTTAACCACGTTCTCGCAAGAGTTACGACGGTCGTTGTATGGTGAACCAGCCAACTCGTGCTTAACCTTAGAGTTAACCAGACAGAGCTTGTAGCCCTTAGGCTCGAATGGGAAGTACTCAAACTCACGGCTGTTGCAGTCGAGACGCATCAACTTGCCCTCCTTGCCGAATACAGAAGCAAACTGGTCCATAATACCGCAGTTAACACCTACGTACTTGTGCTCAGTAGCCTGACCAGCGAGAACGAGATCCCACTTAGAAACCTTGTTGTCACCGAAGAGATCGTTCAAGGCGAAAGCGAAGCAGCTCTCAAGAGCAGCTGAAGAAGACATACCTGCACCGAGAGGCACATCGCCATAGAATGCTGCATTGAAGCCCTTTACATCAACACCCAGCGCCTTCATCTCCTGGCAGATACCGTAGATGTAGCGTGCCCAAGATGCGCGAGGACCCTCTGGGTCGTTTACCTTGAACTCTACACGGTCCTTCAAGTCGATAGAGTAGAGCATCACTGTCTCTGTTCCGTTAGGACGGATCTCAGCCATAATACCCTTATCTACTGCACCTGGGAATACGAATCCACCATTATAATCTGTGTGCTCGCCAATCAGGTTAATACGACCTGGTGACATATAGATGTTACCTGTTTTGCCATCAAAGTGCTTGATGAAACGGCTTCTTACTTTTTCGATATCCATAATTGTTGTTGTTTAAAAGTTATTATTAAAGATTTGATTATAAACTAGTTGTTCCCGGATAAATCAAGTTTTGCTTCACCCGGGAATAAGATGTTTCATTATTACTCTACTGGAATGTCCTTGTTTACATTCTTGCAACCAACGAGGGCGTAGAAGAGAATGTATGCAATCATGGCGATGATAACCCAATAAGATGCGATAGGACCAGCAGCCTTAGCAACAGCGTCCTGGATGAGAGGCATTACGCCACCACCAACTACCATCATCATGAAGATACCTGATGCCTGAGCTGTGTATTTGCCGAGACCCTCAACAGCAAGGTTGAAGATTCCACCCCACATGATAGAAGTACACAAACCGCAGATAGCGATGAGTACGCACTTGGTAGGGATAGTAAATGCTACAAGACCAGTACCGTGGTCGTCGAGCTTGAGAAGGTTTGCAATCTCAGAATCACCAGCCAAAGAGAAGTTCAATGTGTTGGTTTCTGGCAAGAAGATGGCTGTGAGCAACAGGAGTATAGCTACTGTTGATACTATTGTCATCTGTGTCTTGGTAGAAACTGCACCGCTGATAAATGAGCTGAGGAATCGGCCGCACATCATGAGCAACCAGTAAACTGCTGCGAAAGCACCACCTACAGAAGCAGCACCTGTGAAGTCCATGCTACTGATGTAGAAAATAAGCTGAGCAGGAATACCAATCTCAACACCTACATAGAAGAAAATACCGATGACACCGAGTACGCAGTGACGGAATGACCAAGGACTGTGATCGTACTGTACGTTCTCCTTCTTGATGTTTGGCTCAGGAATAGCAACAAACCAGATGATGAAGAAGGCTGCAATGAACACCGCCATACCGATGAAGAGGAGAGGAGCAACGTCGCTCATACTTGTATTAGCTGTAACTGTACCTACGAGTACACCTGCCAACAATGGGGTAAGAGTACCACTCAAAGAGTTCAATGTACCACCAATCTGAATGAGCTGGTTACCGCGGTTACCACCGCCACCGAGCAAGTTCAACATTGGGTTTACCACGGTGTTAAGCATACATACGCAGAAACCGCAGATGAAAGCACCCAACAGATAAATGATAAGGTTGAGGCAAACGGCACCAGAGCTGAGGTTAAATACTGGAATGTCGTCACCGAAGATACTTGACAAGTACTGAATCATCAAACCGATTGTACCGACAGCGAGTGCGATCAATGCTGTCTTCTTGTAACCCTTGCTTTCAATCATCTTGCCGGCAGGAATACCCATGAAGAGGTAAGCGGCAAAGTTCATGAAGTTACCCATCATGGCTGCCCAAGAGTACTTGAAGCCCCAGATGTTGCCAAAAGGTGCTCCCATGTTAGTTACAAACGAGATCATTGCAAAGATAAAACACATCGTGATGATGGCAATGACACGACCGTTGTTGTTTACACTTTTTTGTTCCATTGTTTAATCTTGATAGTTGATATTTGTTATTGTTATATTTGTTATTTGCTTGTATTGCTGGTTGTTACCATATGATTGTTCACTGGTTAATTTAACCGCAAAAAGGAGCGGCTGCCCCAGCATTGTGCACTTAGAGGCAGCAACTCCTATATGGTTTAATCTGATTTTATTTGTCTACGCCAAACTTATAGATTGTCTTCTGTGTGTATGTCTCACCAGGGTTCAATCTGCAACTTGGGAAGTATGGATGATTTGGTGTGTCTGGGAACTTCTGTGCCTCGAAGCAAACTGCGCTGCGGCGTGGGAATGTTGCACCATGCTGACCCTTGATGCCTGCCAGGAAGTTACCTGTATACATCTGCAAACCTGGTTCTGTGGTATAAACCTCCATGGTACGGCAGCTAACAGGGTCCTTAATGCGGGCAGCAAAGCTCAACTCGCCCTCTTCCTTCTTGTTTAAAACATAGTTGTGATCGTAACCCTGACCATTCTTGATCTGCTCGTTGTCGGCATCAATGTCCTGGCCGATTGGCTTTGGAGTGCGGAAATCGAAAGGTGTACCCTCTACCTTCAGGATTTCACCTGTTGGGATAGACTCCTTATCGATAGGGAGGTAGTAGTCTGCATTCACCTCACAGATGATGTTGTCAATAGTTGGGGTAGGATTTGCAATACCCTGGATTGCGAAGAATGCGTGATGAGTCAAGTTGCAGATGGTCATCTTGTTAGTTGTAGCCTGATACTTGATGACGAACTCATTGTCGTCTGTCAAGGTGTAAGCTACCCAAACAGTCAATTCTCCAGAGAAGCCTTCCTCGCCGTATGGGCTGGTGTACTTCAAGACAACTGCATTGTCACTCATACGGGTTGCATCCCAAACGTGGGCGTGGAATCCGGTAGGACCTCCATGCAAATGGTTCTTTCCATCGTTGCATGCTAACTGATACTCCTTGCCATGAAGGGTAAATCTACCCTCCTTGATACGATTTCCGTAACGACCGATGAGGACGCTCAAGAAAGGCTCAGGTGAGTTGATGACATCCTGTATGTTGTCGTGACCCTCGATGAGGTTAGCATAGTTGCCGTCCTTATCTGGCATCATGATAGCAACAACAGCACCACCGTAGTTAGTCACTGCAATCTCATTGCCCTGATTGTTTCTCAACACGAAGAGATCAGTCTTCTTTCCATTTACTGTGGTCTGAAAATCTTCTCTTTTCAAACCACACTTGTTAACTGGTTCTGTATTCATAATATATCTTTTTTTAGTTACTCTACTTTATGTTCTAAAGTAATCTACTGCAAAGTAACTAAAAAAAAATGAATATGACAAAATATTTAGCAATTATTTGATTTAAAAAAACTAAAAATTTTTAGGAGAGCAAATCAGCGACTACATAACTTGAACCTCCAACGAAGACAAAATCATCATTTTTTGCATTTGCTTTCGCTGTCATATATGCTTCTTTTACAGAATGATACATCTCACCATGCAAGTTATACTTTAATGCAGTGTCTCGCAATTTCTCCACAGGAATGGCTCTTTTGGTAGAAGGCTGCGTCCAATAGAATTTTACCCCATTTTTGAGCTTATCCCTCAGAAGTTGTAATACGTGCTCAACATCTTTGTCGTCCACCATTCCAAAAACGATGTGCTTGACCTGAGCGTCAACATCATTAATCTGGGTGGCAAGATACTTCCATCCCGCAAGATTGTGACCCGTATCACAGATGATAAGCGGTGCTTCTCCCAGCTTCTCCCATCTACCTCGCAACCCTGTCAGCTCACATACATGCCCGAAACCGTTTCTGATTGCTTCGTCGCCGATGGTCATCGTCTGTCGCAAGACGTTGAGTGCTGCAAGAATGGTCTTTCTGTTACGTTCTTGATAGGAACCTTTCAGTTCCATATCTACCTCCATAGCCGTGTCTTCATCCTGTGCAAAGAGAATAGGAGAATGGCGTTCTCCGGCAACCTTCTCAAAAACAGGACGGGTCTCTTCGATGTATTCACCGATAACTACAGGCACGTCAGGCTTTATGATTCCTGCCTTCTCGCCAGCTATCTTTGCTAGGGTGTTTCCCAGAAACTGGGTATGGTCAAAACTGATATTGGTAATGACAGAAAGAACCGGAGTGATGATATTGGTACAGTCAAGTCTTCCTCCAAGTCCTACTTCGATTACCGCATAGTCTACTTTCTGCTCGGCAAAGTACTTGAATGCCATGGCCGTGGTCAGCTCGAAGAAAGACGGATGAAGAGGTTCGAAGAGAGTACGGTTCTCTTCTACAAAGTCGATGACATACTGTTCCGGCAGGCATTCTCCGTTCACACGGATGCGCTCGCGGAAATCAACAAGATGAGGAGATGTGTATAATCCCACCTTGTAACCCTGGCTTTGAAGGATGGCTGCTATCGTATGAGAGCAGGAACCCTTGCCGTTGGTGCCGGCAATATGTATAGTCTTATATTGGCGATGAGGATGACCGAAGTGCTCGTCCAGCTCATGGGTAGTCTGCAGACCAGGCTTATATGCCTTGGCACCAATTTTTTCAAACACCGGAGTACTATTGAAGAGATATTCTGTCGTTTCTTGATAATTCATTTCTTATATATTATAAATGTGTAGGTACAAAAAGTGGCAATCCCAATACTGGCATTGAGCCAATAATCAGGATTGCCTGTTACTTTTATCTTTTATGAGATTTCATCCATAGAATCTTCAGGAATCTATTTGTTGAACAGATTCTTGATGCTGTCAAAGATTGACTTCTTGGTGGCATTGTCTGCCTGGAAGTTCTCGCATTCCTTGAACTTCTTCACCAATTCCTTCTCTTCCTTGTTGAGGGTCTTAGGAATGTAGACGGTAATGTTCACGATGATGTCGCCTCGTCCATAACCATATCCCTTGATGGCAGGCATACCTTTACCACGCAGGCGAACCTGCTTACCTGGCTGGGTTCCTGGTTCTATCTTGATGGTAGTCTTTCCCTCCAATGTAGGGATTTCCACTTCACCGCCAAGAACAGCTGTAGAGAAGTCGAGTACGAGATTATAGTAGAGGTCCTTGTCTTTACGTTCGAAGACATCGCTCTTTTCTACGCGTACGATAACCTGAAGGTCGCCGTTGACGCCATTGTGCTTACCGGCGCCTCCCTTACCTGGTACGGTAACGACCATTCCGTCATCCACACCTGCAGGAATATTGATTTCTACAACTTCTTCGCCAGCAACAATGCCGTCACCACCACAAGCCTTACACTTGTTTTTGATCACGTGACCCTCGCCGCCACATGTAGGACATGCAGCCTGAGTCTGCATGGTTCCAAACATAGAGCGCACGGTACGGACTGTGTAACCCGTACCATGACAGGTAGGACAAGTCTCCTGCTGTGAGCCGCCTTCGCATCCTGTGCCATGGCAAGCAGAACATGTTACGTCTTTACGAATCTTGAACTTCTTGGTGCAACCCGCAAAAGCCTCTTCCAATGTAAGCTTTGCCTGTACTCGCAAATCTCTTCCCTGGTACTGCTGTGGCTGGGCGCTGCCGCCAAAACCGCCGAATCCGCCACCGAATCCACCGTGACCTCCAAAGATATCGCCGAACATAGAGAAGATGTCATTCATATCCATGCTGGCTCCACCACCGAATCCACCGAAACCGCCTTGCGGACCGTCGAATCCGAACTGATCATACTGCTGACGCTTCTGAGGATCATGAAGAACCTCGTATGCCTCTGCAGCCTCCTTGAACTTTTCTTCAGCTTCCTTGTTTCCAGGGTTGCGGTCTGGATGATATTTGATGGCTATCTTGCGGTAAGCCTTCTTTATTTCGTCTTCAGATGCCTGCTTATCAACGCCAAGCACCTCGTAATAGTCTCTCTTTGCCATTTGTTAAATATGGATTTTTATTTCTTTATTCCTGATCGTAATTCTTCATTAGACTTATTGGCCTACAGCAACCTTAGCGTGACGGATTACCTTGTCGTTGAGGGTATAGCCGGTCTGCACGCAGTCGATAACCTTGCCCTTCTTGTCGTCACCCATTCCTGGCACCATAGCGATTGCCTCATGGAAATCTACGTCGAAATCCTTGTCAGCAGTCTCAATCTTCTTTACTCCGAGACCTTCAAGAGTCTTGATGAACTTGTTGAAAATCATCTGAACACCTTCCTTGATAGCCTTAGGATCCTCGCTCTTGTCTGCGATGGCACGCTCGAAGTCATCAAGAATTGGAAGAATGGCAGCAATAGTCTTCTCACCACCGTTGAGAATCAGATCAGCCTTCTCTTTCAGGGTGCGCTTGCGGTAATTCTCAAATTCTGCAGTCTTATAGAGCAGTTGCTTTTTCAATTCTTCTACTTCCTGCTGAGCCTTTGCCAATGGATCTGCTTCTTCAGATTCTGCCGCATTGTCAGTATTGTCAGTCTTACTGTCAGCATCTGCCGCCTTATTGTCAGCATCCTCTGTATTTGTCTCTTCAGCCTTAGGCTCTTCATTATTCTGAGTATCGTTCTGCTCAGCATTCTCGTTGAGAACCTGTTCCTTAGCGTTACCGTCCTCTATATTAATCTTCTTTTCTTTTGACATAGTCTTAAATTTTTTAAACATGATTATTCCTTTTTATGGTTGTTTTGACAAAAAGCGTGCCAACTCGACTCTCATCGAATTGGCACTTATCTCATTTAGGTGTATTTTCTATTACTGCAGACCGTACATCTTAGCTTTCTGCTCCTTGATAGCCTCATCATAGATGTACTCATCGTAAGACATCAGCTTATCGATGGTTCCTGATGGGGTGAGCTCGATAATACGGTTAGCCACGGTATTGATGAACTCATGGTCGTGGCTGGCAAAAAGGATATTGCCCTTGAAACCTACCAGGTTGTTGTTGAATGCCTGGATACTCTCCAAGTCCAAGTGGTTGGTTGGAGTATCGAGAATCAGACAGTTTGCATTCTGCAACTGCATGCGGGCAATCATACATCTCATCTTCTCACCTCCGGAGAGTACGTTTACCTTCTTCAGTACTTCCTCGCCGCTGAAGAGCATTCTTCCCAAATAACCCTTCATTGCCACCTCATTGCCAGGACCATACTGGCTCAACCAGTCTACGAGGTTCATGTCGCTCTGGAAGAACTCGGTGTTGTCGAGTGGGAGATAAGCTGTTGTGATGGTAACGCCCCACTTGTAATCACCTGCGTCAGCCTTGCGGTTGCCGTTGATAATCTCGAAGAGAGCGGTCATAGCCTTAGGGTTGTGAGAGAGGAATACCACCTTCTCGCCCTTCTCGATGTTGAAGTTTACATTGTCGAAGAGAACTGTTCCGTCCTCATCGCAAGCCTTCAGGCCTTCAACCTCCAGAATCTGGTTACCTGGTTCACGATCCATTTGGAAGATGATTCCTGGATACTTACGGCTAGAAGGACGAATCTCCTCTACGTTCAGCTTCTCCAGCATCTTCTTGCGGGATGTGGTCTGCTTACTCTTAGCTACATTGGCAGAGAATCGGCGGATGAACTCCTCCAACTGCTTCTTCTTCTCCTCAGCCTTCATCTTCTGGTTCTGAGCCTGACGGAGAGCCAACTGAGAACTCTCGTACCAGAAAGAGTAGTTGCCGGCAAACATGGTTACCTTACCGAAGTCGATATCCACGGTCTGTGTGCTGACAGCATCGAGGAAGTGACGGTCGTGAGAAACCACGAGAACTGTCTGCTCGATGTTGCTGAGATATTCCTCCAACCACTCTACGGTGTCGAGGTCGAGGTCGTTGGTAGGCTCATCGAGGAGGAGGTTGTCAGGATTACCGAAGAGAGCCTTCGCCAGCATCACGCGTACCTTCTCTGTATTAGAAAGCTCACCAACGAGCTTATCGTGACGATCTTCCTTCACGCCGAGGTTCTGAAGCAACTGGGCAGCATTACTCTCAGCTTCCCAACCGTTCATCTCAGCGAACTTAAGTTCCAGCTCAGCAGCGAGGTTACCATCCTCTTCTGTCATCTCTGGTTTTGCATAGAGGCGCTCGCGCTCCTTCATGTTCTCCCACAATGGCTGATGACCCATCAGAACGGTGTCCATCACGCGGAACTCGTCATACTTGAAGTGGTCCTGCTCCAAAACGGAAAGACGCTCTCCTGGTCCCATTTCTACTGTGCCCTTGTTTGGCTCCAAATCGCCACTGATGGCACGGAGGAGGGTAGACTTACCAGCACCGTTGGCACCGATTACGCCATAAATATTACCATGTGTGAACTTGAGGTTTACATCTTTGTAAAGCACTCGCTTACCGAATTGAATTGCAAGATTTTGTACTGTTATCATTCTTGTTTACTAAATATCTTTTTCTGAATTTATCTTTAATTTGTGTGCAAAGTTACGAAAAAATATTTGTATATCAATGATTTATTGGTAAAAGTTGCTTTTTTTTAGTTAAAAACACAGCTCTTCTTTGTCATTTTGCAGAAAAGTCTTACTTTTGCATGCTAAAAGGCATCAACGATATCCCAATACCGTTGAATATGTGTTAAGAACAAATAGATATAAATAACACGAAACAGCAAATTGAAAATGAAACAACAAAATAATAAAGGCTATTTTAATAAGCATACCAACAATGCTTACGGCTATGGCAATCCGAATGAATATGACCACTACAAGGTGGAGAAGCCGGCGCAGTTGTTGGAATGGCTGATGGAGAACGTAAAGGGTCCCAGCAAGACCAAGGTGAAGCAGACGCTGCAGGGTAGAGGAATCAAGGTGGATGGCAAGACCATCACCCAGTTCGACTATGCTCTGAAACCTGGCATGAAGGTGAGCGTAAGCAAGACCAAGAAGAACCAGGAGGTTTTCAAGAGCAGATACATCAAGATTGTTTATGAAGACCGCTACGTCATCGTGGTTGAAAAGAACGTGGGCATCCTCAGTATGGCTGCCGGACATTCTACGCTCAACGTAAAGACCGTACTGGATGATTACTTCCACAAGACCCGCCAGAACTGTCAGGCTCACGTAGTTCACCGTCTTGACCGTGACACTTCGGGATTGATGATTTACGCCAAGGACAAGCAGACCGAGCTTGCGCTGGAGGATGACTGGCACCACAACGTATACGACCGCCGATACGTTGCCCTGGTTTCCGGAGAGATGGAGGAAGACGAGGGAACCGTTGCCAACTGGTTGAAGGACAACAAGGCATATATTACTTATGCCAGCGAAACAGACAATGGCGGCAAATATGCAGTAACCCACTTTCATACATTGCAGCGCACTACCGAGCATTCCCTGGTAGAATATAAGCTGGAGACGGGTAGAAAGAACCAGATTCGTGTACATACAGCAGATATGGGTCATCCTATCTGTGGCGACATCAAGTACGGAAACGGTGATGACCCATGCGGCCGTCTTTGCCTGCATGCTTATGTGCTCTGCTTCTATCATCCGGTGACTCATCAGCCAATGGAGTTTGAAACTCCAATTCCTAATGAGTTCATCAGAGCCATGAAGGAAGACAATAAGCCTTATGATGCTGGCAATAAGCCAAATCATGCAAACCACAAACCATTCAGAAAGGAGGGACGCAATGGATAATTTCCTTTATTATGCTTTTGCGCTAGTAGTCCTGGTGGTGGGCCTGTTTATTCTGAAAAAGGTAGCCACCTGCATGATTAAAATGGCAGTAGGCGTCATCATGATTGCCGTTCTCTTTGCTATTTACTGGCTGTATCTGTCGTAAATCAACGGGTCTTTCATGCCTTGTCCAACAGCATGGAGAGATAGACAAAAATACGTCCTGACGTAGTCTCAACTGCGTCCCGACGTAGCAACCTCTACGTCCCGACGTAGTTCCGGCTGCGTCGCCACGTATTTTCAGCTCCATCGGCAGCTGGCAGATGAGCAGTATCCTTCTTCCACAAAAAGTGATAAAGTCACTCGTCACTCGTCACTTTTTGTTTTTTCCTCTTTTTCCAAAAGTAGGTTGATAAGCCTTAAGAATAAAAGATTATAATAATTATATATATATATTAATGTTCGCGCGTACATTATTATATAAGAAATATAATATATATATTAATATGATATCTTCTTTTTAACAATAAGACAATATCTCAAAAAATTAAAAGTGACGAGTGACGATTGACTTTTTCACCTTCAACAAAATAAGTCCGGCAAGAATGAAGCATCACTTCATCTTACCGGACTCTATTACATATCTTTTTACCTTATATTAGTCAATTGAAGATTAGAGGATAGTCTTCACAGCCTCCAACATACCCTTCTCCTGAATGAGGTCGAGGTCCTTCTTAACCAACTCTGTCAAGCCTGGAACTGTCTCGTTCAGGTTCTCATGCCAGATGTAGTCGAAGCCGAGTACGCCTTCTGCTACCTTCTGGGTGTCGCCAGTAGCCCAAAGCTCTGTGAGCTTGTCCATGATCTTCTGGTCGTCGTTTGGCTGGATAGGAGCACCGTCCTCACGAACACCACCCTTATAGTAAGTGATGATGGCAGCAAGACCGAATACCAATCCCTGTGGCAACTCACCCTTACGCTCCAAGTAGATCTTTACGCCTGGGAGGTCGCGAGTCTCGAACTTAGGGAATGAGTTCAGCATGATGCTGGTTACCTGGTGGTCAACGAATGGGTTCTCGAAGCGCTCCAATACGTCAGAAGCGAACTTCTGAAGCTCGTCCATAGGAAGGTTCAATGTCTGCATCAATTCTTCGAACTGTACCTTGTGGATGTACTTGCCCAATACTGGGTGCTCGCAAGCATCGCGAACGATGTTCACACCGCTGAGGTATGTCACAGGGCTCAATACTGTGTGAGGGCCATTCAGGAGAGTAACCTTACGCTCGTGGTATGGCTTCTCGTTGTCTGTGATGAGAACGTGGAGACCAGCCTTGTGAGCAGGGAACTCTTCCTGCATCTGCTCTACAGTCATGTTCTCAGCCTTCTCGATTACCCAGAGGTGGAAGCTCTCAGCCTTTACTACGAGGTTATCCTTGTAGCAAACCTTCTGCTGGATTTCCTTGATGGTGTCGCGTGGGAAGCCAGGAACGATACGGTCTACGAGTGTAGCGCAAACATAGCAGTGGTTGGTGAACCACTCCTTGAAGCCCTCGTAGTCAGCACCCATGTCTTCCTTCCAAAGCTCGATATACTGATAGATGCACTCCTTCAAGTGGTGACCGTTCAAGAAGATCAGCTCGCAAGGCATCAAAATCATACCCTTGGTTGGGTCGCCCTCGAAGAACTTGTAGCGGTGGAACAGCAACTGAACCAACTTACCTGGGTAAGAAGCAGCTGGAGCATCTGTGAACTTGCAGGAATCATCGAATGCAATACCAGCCTCAGTTGTGTTAGAGATGATGAAACGCATCTCTGGCTGCTCAGCCAAAGCCATGAAAGCCTGGTTCTGAGAATATGGGTTCAATGCACGGCTGATAACGTCGATACGCTCCAATGTGTTGACAGCCTGACCGTTCTCTTTGCCCTGAAGGTTCACGTGATAGAGGCAATCCTGACCGTTCAACCAGTCTACCATACCGCCAGGCAATGGCTGAACGACAACAACAGAACCGTTGAAGTCAGTTTTCTTATTCATATTCCATACAATCCAATCAACGAATGCACGGAGGAAGTTACCTTCACCAAACTGAATAATTTTCTCTGGAGCGACGCTCTTAGGAGCAGTGCGCTTGTTTAATGCTTTAAGCTCTTTCATGATTTGTTATTATGTTTGTTATTCGTTTTACTATTAGTTCCATCCCAGATGTCATATCTATTTCTTTAATCAATATTGTTATCTTTCTGAAATCTGATGCAAAGGTATAAAAAAAATCGGTACATTATATCGGAAATGTTGAAAAAACGTGCGTAAAGGTTTACGAAACTTTACAAAAAAATCTTTCCATAACTTCTGGAAAGATGAACGAGCGAGATACGGGAGTCGAACCCGCCTCACAGGCTTGGGAAGCCCGTGCACTACCGATGTGCTAATCTCGCTTGAATTAGCTTATCGTACATAATGACAAGAGAGCCACGAGCGGGACTCGAACCCGCGACCCACGCATTACGAATGCGTTGCTCTACCAACTGAGCCATCATGGCATAACTCTTTTCTTAATTATCTGCAAAGGTAATGAATATTTTCCGAACATAGAAAAATATTACCGAATACTTTGTTAAAGTTAACTTTCATTAACGGAAAGAAACTCGTTTATTAATATAATAAGGTGTAATGCCAAGTCCTCATTATATGCCTTCTGCGCTCTTACCCGTATAGGCAAGAGCACAGAAGTGGATATTCATCATGCATGACGCATGAGGAAAATGCTATGGTCGATGCATGCAGGAAGTTCTTCCTTGTAATGCGTAACCATGATCATGGTCTTATTGTTTCGCTTGCAAAAAGCTTCGATGACGTCCTTAACCAGACGGCGATTGTAATTATCAAGACCGTGCAAAGGTTCGTCGAGGATAAGAAGTTCCGGATCTTTCACGAAGGCACGAGCCAGAAGAACCAGACGCTGCTCACCGCTTGAGAGTTTGAGGAAGCCACGCTCCTCCAATCCTTCCAGTCCAAACACCTTCATCCAGAAGCGGCACTTATCCATATCTTCATCCTTCGGCTTTACGTAAAGTCCTACGGAATCCATCAAGCCACTTGCCACGATTCTGATGGCAGGGAGGTCGCGCTGGTATGAGCGGTGGAGCTCAGGAGAAACATAACCGATATGCTTCTTGATGTCCCAGATACTCTCGCCGCTGCCACGAGGATTACCGAAGAGGGCGATGTTGCAGGCATAACTCTGAGGGTTGTCTGCACATACCAGACTCAGCAAGGTACTCTTTCCGGCTCCGTTTTGTCCGCTCAGCGCCCAACGCTCACCATTGTTCACGGTCCAGTCCAGATCCTTCAAGATGATGCGCTCGCCATATTGAATGCGAACCTTGTTCATCTTGACCACTTCCTGGCTCTTATACTCACGGTCACTATACGGCAGATTGATGATTTCCTGTTCTAGCTCATCACTCAACATCCGGCTTGGGACTGGAGTGCGCTGAGCCAGATACTCTTCCTTGGCCAACTTCGGCATAACCTTCATGTCCTTTACTTCCACTACGTGGGTGATAAAGTCAGGAATGTCATCGCTCTTGCTCAATACGAGGATAATCTGCAGGGCATGCTCCTGTGCCAAAGTCTTGAGGAGTTCCTTCAGCTGGTCGCGGGTATCGGCATCGAGTCCGATGAACGGATTGTCCATGATGAGGACGCGTGGTTCTGAGAAGAGGGTAGAAGCCAGCTTGAACTTGCGCAGCTCGCCGCTGCTCAGGAGGATAGTGTATTTGTCGAGCAGATGCTCCATGTGGAAGAGTTCATAGATATGCTTCTGCAAATTGCGTCGCTCCGGAGTATCTTCGCCCGCCATGTTGTAGGCCTCTTCCAGCTTATCCTTCACAATCGGAGTGTTCTCATCTATTTCCAGCTGGTTCCATCTCTGCTGGAGGAAATATGTGCGGTCGTTGTCGCCACCATAGGTATCACGGAAGGTGATATACTTGATGTTGTCGCTCACCATCTTTTTGGTGCTAGGTGAGAAATCATAATCAGGGTCGTGCATTAACAGAGGGTGTCTGCCGACAATGATGTCAACAAACATCGACTTTCCACCACCATTTGGTCCAACGATGGCGATATGTTCACCTTCGCAGGACTCAAAGTTTACAGGCTCGGCCATACGCCATTCCGGCATACGAGTCACGCCATCCTTAATGCTAATAATCTTTTGCATCTCTCTTATATTTTTATTTATGTGTTGTGCGATTGATGGCAGCCAGAAGTTTGGCTTGTGGCCCAGTCATGCCGTTGGTGCCGCCAATGCGCGACTGGTTTTTCTGTGCAAAGTCCTTCCAGCTGCTATAATGCTTGTCGCTGATCTCCGGTCTGCCCATTTGCAGGAAATGGCAGTAGGCAGCGCCCAGTGCATCGGTAGCATCCATGAACTTCGGCATTTCATCCTCCTTGATGTTGAGCATGCGTTGCAGCATCGCAGCCACCTGTTCCTTGGATGCCTGTCCCTGTCCGGTAATTGCCATCTTGATTTTCAGAGGAGCATATTCATGGATGGGCACATCGTGATGGATGGCAGCAGCGATGGCAACTCCCTGAGCTCTACCAAGTTTGAGCATCGACTGCACGTTCTTTCCAAAGAAGGGAGCCTCAATCGCCATCTCGTCAGGGAGATAAGAATCGATGATGCCTGTAACCCGCTCGAATATCTTGCCGAGTCGCAGATAGGGATCTTTCTCCTTGCGCATGTCGATGACACCCATCACCACCAACTCAGCCTTATTGCCCATGATGCGTATCACACCATAGCCCATCACGTTGGTTCCCGGGTCAATTCCAAGAATGATTTTCTCTGTATTATTCTTTTTCAATTTCTGATTCTCTGGTTAAAATTATCGGTCCATGTAAGGATTGTGCGCCAGTTCCTCTCCAATGCTGGTAGCATCGCCATGACCAGGAAGCACCTTGGTTTCATCAGGGAGCATACCCAGATGGCGCAGGCTGTTGATGATTCGGAACATACTGCCACCAGGGAAATCGGTACGGCCGATAGAACTCTTGAAGAGGGTATCGCCGGTAAACGCAACATGCTCAGCCTCGCAATAGAAAGTGACGGAACCGTTGCTATGACCAGGAGTCTCAATAACCTTGAACTCATGGCTGCCGAACTTGATGATTTCATCTTCCTCGAAGAAATGACCGATAGGAGGGAACTTCGTATCCAGCTGCATCTGATAGAAGGTCTCTGCCTGATGGGCCAGCCCCTTCATCAGCTTCTCATCGCCCTGAGCCACTTCCGGCTTCAAGCCAAACTCCTTATAGATGGTGTCGTTGCCGAAGTTGTGGTCAAGATGGCCATGGGTAACGAGCAGATGAACCGGCTTCAGTTCGTTCTTATGGATATATTGGGTGATGGCATTGCGCTCTTCAGGATAGAACGCTCCACAGTCGATGATGACGCATTCCTTGGTCTCATCACTTACAACATAGCAGTTCTCCTGCAACATGTTGACTTGAAATCTTTCTATATGTAACATTTTACTTTATTTACTTTGAACATTGAATTCCTTTATTTTGAACTTTGAGCTCCTTTACTTTGAACTTTGCGCTTTGAACATTGAACTTTATGATTAGTAAAGGCTATTGAATTCTTCACTCTTCACTCTTCACTCTTCGTTCTTCACTCTTCACTTCTACGCCGGAACATAGATAAGCTGCTTGTCTTGCTTGAACCATTCTTCCTCGAAGAAGGTGCTGAGCGGAGTGATTTCTGCCACATTGCGGTAATCCTTGAGCTCTTCCTGCAGATTGCCGCCCTTCAGGCAAATCAAGCCATTAGGCAGAGCGTTCTGCCCCTTCTTCTTGAAATTCTTCTTGATGATTTTCATCAGGTCAGGCAACTGCATCACAGCACGGCTTACCACGAAATCATACTTTCCTTTCTCATCCTCACCACGCAAGTGCTCAGCCACAAGATTTTTCAAGCCGATGGCAGAAGCCACCTCATTGCACACGCGAATCTTCTTGCCGGTTCCATCGATGAGCTTGAATTGGCATTCTGGGAAGAGAATGGCAAGCGGAATACCCGGGAAACCGCCACCACATCCGAAGTCAAGAATCTCTGTACCAGGACGGAAATTGATGGCCTTGGCTATTGCCATGGAATGAAGCACATGGTGCTCATAAAGGTTGTCAATATCCTTACGGCTGATGACATTGATCTTGTTGTTCCAGTCGCGATACAGCTCATCGAGCGCTGCTATCTGCTTTTTCTGCTCATCAGTAAGATGGGTGAAATATTTCTCTATGATGTTCATCCTTCTATTATCTTTCGTTTATATTACTTATTTAAGTGAATCTTTTAATATATTAAGGTGCAAAGTTAACGCAATTAGTGGACAAAACAAAATTATATAGCTTTTTTTATATATTTATTTAGATTTTGGTCCCAACTTATTAAAAAAATGTGTACCTTTGCACCCGAAAAAAGATGTTGTAGAGCAGAAAAATGCATAAAACTGCTTGTTCGACTCAATTAGATAGTAAAACATAACAGATATTATAGAATAGTTAATATGATAAAGGCTGCATTATTTGACCTGGATGGCGTAGTGTTCGAAACCGAATCACAGTATTCCATCTTCTGGGGTATGATTGGACGTGAATATCATCCGGAAATTCCAGATTTCGAGTACCGCATCAAAGGACAGACATTAGTACAGATTTATGATAAGTACTTCTCTGAAGATTCTGTTTTTGCTCATATCAAAGGTTATACCGATGCAAAGTCAGAACAGGATAAGATTACTACTCGTCTCAATGAATTTGAGAAGAATATGTCGTACCCTTACATCACTGGCTTCGAAGACTTCATCAAAGACTTGAAGCAGAATGGTGTAAAGTGCGCTGTAGTAACGAGTAGCAACGTTCAGAAGATGCAGAATGTCTACAGACAGCACCCGGAATTCAAAGGCTACTTTGACCGTGTATTGACCAGCGAAGACTTCGCCAAGAGCAAACCGGATCCGGACTGCTACCTGAAGGGCGCAGCATGCTTTGATGCCAAGCCGGAAGAGTGCGTAGGACTGGAAGACAGCTTCAACGGCTTGAAGGCTGTACGTGCTGCAGGTGCATTCACCCTCGGACTTTCCACTACCAATTCCAAGGAGTCGATTGAGCCATATAGCGACTATGTAATTGCCGATTACTCTGGCTTTACATTTGCCGACTTAGTGAAAGTTGTAGAAGAAAACAAGAAGTAATCAAGAAGTAATAAATACAGAAAAAGATAATATAATAATCATGGGATATTTATCTACTGACAAAAAGAAAATTACAACCAAGACGTTTGCTGAAATGAAAGCAGCAGGCGAGAAGGTTACAATGCTTACAGCTTACGACTTTACGACTGCAGGCATTCTGGATGCCGCTGGCATCGACAGCATCCTGATTGGCGATTCTGCCAGCAATGTAATGGCTGGAAATGCAGATACTTTGCCAATTACTGTTGACCAGATGATTTACCATGCCCGCAGCGTGGCTCGTGCCTGCAAGCATGCCTTCGTGGTATGCGATATGCCTTTCGGCAGCTATCAGATCAGCAAGGAAGAGGCTCTTCGCAATGCTTGCCGCATGATGAAGGAGACAGGAGTAGACGCACTCAAGCTGGAGGGCGGCATCGAAATTGCTGATACTGTCAAGGCTCTGGTAGACGCCGGTATTCCTGTGCATGGTCATCTTGGACTCACTCCACAGAGCGTCAACAAGTTTGGTGGTTATGGTATCCGTGCCAAGGATGAGGCTGAGGCTCAGAAGCTCATCAGCGATGCTATCGCTCTTGATAAGGCTGGCGTATTCGCCATTGTTCTGGAAAAGGTTCCAGCTAAATTGGCGGCTGAAGTAACACGACAGGTGAAAGCCGTAACTATCGGTATCGGAGCCGGCAACGGTTGCAACGGACAGGTTCTGGTCTATGCTGATGCTCTTGGTATGACCCAAGGCTTCAAGCCAAAGTTCCTGCGCCACTTTGCCCAGGTAGGCGAGGAGATGCAGAAGGGTGTGAAGGCATACATCGACGCCGTTAAGAGTACAGAATATCCAAGCATAGAGGAGAGCTATTAAGCCTCCTCTCTACATTTTAGCGTCATATAGTTCATAAAGTTTTTGGTTATGGATACACAAAACACGCCCATACATATTAAATTATGGCATCGCGACTTCTGGAGACTCTGTTTTGCCAACCTGCTTCTGATGACGAGTGTCTGCATGCTCATCATCGGCATACCTTATTTTATGACCATTGAAGGTTATCGTCACTGGCAGATAGGAGTTGTAGTAGGTGCTTACGGATTTGGTTTATTCCTTCTGGGTGGCTTCTGTTCCTATCTCCTGCAACGCTATCGCCGTAACAGAGTATGTCTGGTTTCTATCTGTTGCGTGGCAATCAGTCTCGTTGCACTCTATTATCTGGAGACCTTCTGGAACATCAAGTTCGGCTTAGGAGTTCTTGTAGCAACACGAGTAGTACAGGGCGCATTCTTAGGACTGGCACAAATGGCCCTGACCAGCACGTTGGTAATTGACACTTGTGAGTCTTTCCAGCGCACCGAGGCGAATTATATCACCTCCTGGTTCGCCCGACTATCTATTGCCACGGGACCAATTATCGCTTGGCTTGTTGATGATTTTTCAGACATGCACCTTATCTTTCCGGTAGCTTCCCTGTTGGCTCTTGGAGCTTTCGTACTTGTATCGCTGGTAAAGTTCCCCTTCAAGGCTCCCTCTGAGCACTTGCCGCTTTTCAGTTACGACCGTTTCTTCCTGCCACAAGGCATCCCGCTGTTCATCAATATTGTACTCATATTGATAGGCGCAGGAATGTATTTTGCCATTCCTCATAACCAGACGGTTTACCTGATGTTTCTGTTAGGACTGCTGATGGCTATTGTTGCAGAGAAATATGTCTTTGCCGATGCCGACTTGAAGAGTCAGGCTCTCGTGGGCTTGGTATTAATGGGAGCAGCCGAGTTCGTTTCATTAAACGACCAGGACTTTGCCGTAGAGGTGCTTGTGCCTTTGCTGCTAGGTATGGGAATAGGTGTGATCGGTAGCAGATTTCTGCTTTTCTACATCAAGCTGGCCAAGCATTGTCAGCGCGGCACCAGTACCAGTTCCTTCTTTCTGGCATGGGAATTTGGGCTATCATTAGGTATTGCGATAGGTTTTATGTTTTTGGAAAATGCTTACAAGCAAGTTCCGGGCGTCAATAACGTCATCTTCAACCCAACCGTTCACGAAGTGCTTATTCCAGGCATGATATTTACAGGTCTGTCACTTGTCCTGTATAATTTCGTCGTACATCCCTGGTATATGAAACATCGTAATCGCTAAGGTTTCTTATATCATCCAGCCCTTCCTAAATATGACATTTTATTGAAAGAAAGATTCCATATATAGGAAGGGTTTCATTAAAAGTTTCTAAAAATAGCTTTTGTGAAACATTTTTAATATTATTTAGTTAGCATTATTCGCTTTTGTCCCCATAATTCAGTACTTTTGCGTTTGATTTAAGAGGGAGGGTGTAGATATGCACCCTAATTCATCGTAAAAAGTAGAATAAAACGTAAAATAATATTATAAGAATTATGGCAGAAGCTATTGATATCCGTGAGTTGAACATCCGGATTGAACAACAGAGTCAGTTTGTTACCAATTTGGTAATGGGCATGAACAAGGTCATCGTAGGTCAGAAGCACCTTGTTGACTGCCTTCTCATCGGTCTTCTCTCTGACGGCCACATCTTGCTTGAAGGTGTGCCTGGTTTGGCGAAGACTCTCGCAATCAAAACATTGTCACAGTTAGTAAGTGCAGACTATAGCCGCATACAGTTTACACCAGATTTGTTGCCTGCCGACGTGGTGGGAACACAGATTTATTCTCAGAAAGACGAAGCCTTCCATGTAAAGCGTGGTCCGGTGTTCGCCAACTTTGTTCTGGCTGATGAAATCAACCGTGCTCCAGCCAAAGTACAGAGTGCTTTGCTCGAGGCAATGCAGGAACATCAGGTTACTATCGGCGAACAGACATTTAAATTGCCAAATCCGTTCCTGGTAATGGCAACACAGAACCCGGTAGAACAGGAGGGAACCTATCAGCTTCCTGAAGCCCAGGTGGACCGTTTCCTTCTCAAGGTCATCATTGACTATCCAACTATCGAGGAAGAAAAGCTCATCATCCGTGAGAATATTCAGGGCGGTCTGCCAACGGTTACTCCAGTAACTACAGCAGAAGAAATCCTGAAGGCCCGCAGCATCGTGAACGAGGTGTATATCGATGAGAAGATTGAGCAGTATATAGCCGACATCGTCTTCGCTACCCGTTATCCTGACCGTTATGGTTTGGGCGACCTGAAGGACATGATTACCTTCGGCGGTAGTCCTCGTGCCAGCATCTCACTTGCCAAGGCTGCCCGCGCCTATGCTTTCATCAAGCACCGTGGTTACGTGATTCCTGAAGATGTTCGTGCTGTGGCTCACGATGTGCTCCGCCATCGTATCGGTCTCTCCTACGAGGCTGAGGCTAGCGAAGTGACCAGCGAGGAAATCGTAAGCCGTATCATCAACAAGGTGGAAGTGCCTTGATGAAGTAAGTGAAGAGTGAAGAACGAAGAGTGAAGAATTCATTTGCTTAGCTAATCATAAAGTTCAAAGTTCAAAGCTCAATGTAAAGGAGTTCAAAGTTCAAAGTAAATAAGTTCAAAGTAATAAGTTGGATACACAAGATATCTTAAAGAAAGTTCGGAAGATTGAGATCAAGACTCGCGGATTGAGCCAGAACATCTTTGCCGGTCAGTACCATTCTGCCTTCAAGGGCAGGGGTATGGCCTTTGCCGAGGTGCGCGAATACCAGTATGGTGACGACGTGAGAGATATCGACTGGAATGTCACGGCACGTTTTCATCGTCCTTTCGTCAAGGTGTTCGAAGAGGAACGAGAGCTTACCGTGATGTTGATGGTGGATGTGAGTGGCTCGCTCGACTTTGGTACGATGCGCCAGATGAAGCGCGACCTTGCAACCGAGATAGCTGCCACCTTGGCTTTCAGTGCCATCCAGAACAACGACAAGATAGGTGTCATCTTCTTTTCCGACAGAATAGAGAAATATATTCCACCTAAGAAGGGTAGAAAGCATATTCTTTATATCATCAGAGAAATGCTCGACTTCCACCCTCAGAGCCAGCGTACCAACATCGGCTGTGCCTTGGAATACTTCACACGCGTGATGAAACGCCACTGTACGGCTTTCCTAATCAGTGACTTTTACGACCAGAAGGATTATCAGCATGCCTTGCAGATTGCCAACCAGAAACATGATGTGGTGGGCATTCAGGTATATGACCCGAGAGCCAAACAGTTGCCTGACGTAGGATTGCTGAAAGTAATGGATGCAGAGACAGGGCATGAGATGTATATCGACACCAGTTCCAAAAAGTTGAGAGTGGCTCATGCACAGAACTGGTTCCGACGCCAGGACAACTTGCGCCAGCTCTTTGCCAAAAGCAAGGTGGATTGGACATCAGTCGCAACCAATGAGGACTTTTCGAAGTCGCTCCTGGCACTGTTCAAACAAAGAGGTTAAATTGAGTGAAGAGTGAAGAATTCTACGGCTTTACTAATCATAAAGTTTAAAGTTCAAAGCTCAAAGTTCAAAGTAAAGCAACAATGTTGAAAATTAAGAATATCATATTGACAATGGCTCTTATGGGCTGTTCTGGTTTGGCTTTCAGCCAGACAGTGGAACAGCGCATCGATTCTTTGCAGATGCTTATCGGACAGCAGACCATCCTGCACCTTAAGGCTACAGCCCGAAAGGGTGCCAAGGTGGTGATGCCATCCTTCAAGCCTCAGGCCCAGATAGTTCCAGGTGTTGAGGTGGTGGAGCAGAGCAAGGGTGACACCATGCATCTAGGTGACAACCAGATGGTGGTAAGCCGCGACTATACCATCACATCTTTTGATGAGAAGGTGTATGCCATCCCGGCACTCAATGTGAAGATAGACGGTAAGAACTGCCACGGCAACCCATTGGCGCTGAAGGTGCTCACAGTACCCGTGGATACGGTTCATCCCAATCAGTTCTATCCTCCCAAGACGGTGCAGGAGAATCCCTTCCTCTGGAGTGAGTGGAGCTTCGCCTTTTGGTTGAGCTTTCTGCTGTTAATCGTCTGTGGAGCAATGCTCTATCTGCGCAACCGATTGAAGAAGAATAAGCCTATCATTGCCCGCATCCGTATCATCAAACGTGTGCCTGCCCATGAGAAGGCATTGAAAGAGATTAACTACATCAAACAGCATCACAGTACATCGAACCAGGAAACACAGAAGGAGTACTATACTCACCTTACCAATGCGCTGCGTGAATATATAGTAAATCGGTTTGGTTTCAATGCCATGGAGATGACCAGTACTGAAATCATTGAGAACCTGCGTGCTTCTGGCGATCAGAAGATGATTGACGAATTGAGAATGCTCTTCTCAACAGCCGACCTCGTCAAGTTCGCCAAATACGAGATTCCGATGAATGAAAATGATGCCAACCTGGTAAATGCAATTAACTTCATCGACCAGACGAAGACCAATGAGCTGCCTAAGGAAGAGAAAATTGTGCCTACGCTCAGCAGCGAGGACCAGAAGTCTCAGCAGCAACGCCGCCTCATCAAAACGCTGCTTTGGATAGGAGGCTTCAGCGCTGTTGCTATCTTAGGCTATATCATCTATCAAGTTGTCATGCTGTTGATGTAAAACCATCACTGATAGACAAAATCATCAGAGTGATGCAAACTATAAATGTTATAAGAAATGGAATTTGCAAGTAAAGCATATTTTCTGCTACTCCTGTTGCTGATACCTTATATCTTATGGTATTTTCTTGGGAGAAAGAAAAGTGAGCCAACTATGCGCATGAGCGATACCCGAATGTATCAGTATGCGCCAAAGAGTCTTCGAGTGCGACTCATCCATCTGCCTATGGTACTGAGATGCATCGCCTTTGTGCTCATTGTGTGTGCCATGGCTCGCCCACAGACTCATCATTCTTGGGACAACAAGACTGTGGAGGGAATTGACATCATGCTTGCTATGGACGTATCAACCTCCATGCTTGCTGAAGACCTGAAGCCAAACCGAATGGAAGCGGCTAAGGATGTGGCAAATGAGTTTATCTCAGGTCGTCCTACCGACAATATCGGCTTGACCATCTTTGCAGGTGAAGCATTTACCCAATGTCCAATGACTACCGATCATGCCAGTCTGCTGCGCCTGTTGCAAGATACAAGAACTGACATTGCCGCACGCGGACTCATCGATGATGGTACTGCTGTAGGTATGGGTTTGGCAAATGCAGTAAGCCGATTGAAGGATTCCAAGTCTAAGAGCAAGGTGGTGATTCTCTTGACGGATGGCAGTAACAACATGGGCGACATATCGCCTATGACAGCTGCAGAAATTGCCAAGAGCTATGGCATCCGTGTTTATACCATCGGCGTGGGAACCAACAAGGTGGCTCCATACCCAATGCCAGTAGCCGGTGGTGTGCAATATGTCAATATTCCAGTAGAAATTGACACGCAGACCCTGCGCGACATTGCGCAAACCACAGACGGTAACTTCTATCGTGCTACCAACAATGCGGAGTTGAAGAAGATTTATCAAGATATCGACAAACTGGAGAAGTCAAAATTCAATGTGAAGCATTATGCCAAACGCTATGAGGCTTATCAGCCTTTTGCCTTGGCAGCACTCCTGGTATTGCTCCTGGAGATTTTGCTGCGCATTACTTGGCTCAGAAGAATACCATAAATATATAGAACAATGTTAAGATTTGAAGATCCTATATTTCTCTGGCTTCTATGGATAATCCCGGTACTCATACTGGTACGCTTTATCGGTTGGAGAAAAAGAAGGGCAAAACTGAGAAGACTGGGAGACCCTGAGTTGCTCAAACAGCTGATGCCCGACATATCCAAATACCGCCCAACGGTGAAATTCGTGCTGATGCTTACAGCCCTGGCATTACTTATCGTGATGGTGGCGCGACCGCAGATGGGTAGCAAGGTTTCTCACGACAAGCGCAACGGAATCGAGACTATGATCTGTCTGGACATTTCCAATTCCATGCTGGCAGAAGATGTGGCTCCATCCCGTCTCGACAAGAGCAAGATGCTGATAGAGAATCTTGTAGATAACTTCAGCAACGACAAGATTGGTCTTATCGTCTTTGCTGGCGATGCCTTCGTGCAGTTGCCTATCACCAGCGACTATGTTTCTGCCAAGATGTTCCTGCAGAACATTTCGCCAAGCTTGATACAAACTCAAGGCACCAACATAGCCCAGGCTATCAGTCTTGCCTCAAAGAGTTTCACCCAGCAGGAAAACATCGGTAGGGCTATCATCGTGATAACTGATGGTGAGAACCATGAGGTGGGTGCTCAGGATGCAGCCCAGATGGCCAACAAGAAAGGCATCAACGTGTTTATCCTGGGTATCGGTAACGCCAAGGGTGCTCCAATCCCTATGGGAGACGGCTCTTATCTGACAGATAATGCCGGCAATACGGTAATGACCGCCTTGAATGAGCAGATGTGCCGCGAATTGGCACAGGCTGGCAAAGGACAGTATATCCATGTAGATAACACTAGCGATGTAGAAAAAGCGCTCAACGATGACTTGGCAAAATTGCAGAAAGGGGATATGACCAGTGTCATCTACAGTGCTTATGACGAACAGTTCCAGGCTGTAGGAATCTTGATTATACTCTTGCTCCTCGTTGAGGTCTGCATGATGGAAGTGAAGAATCCGATGCTTAGGAACATCAAGTTCTTTAAGAAAGATTTGAAGAAATGATATAAGATATGAACTATATACATTATATAATAGTAACGGTAGCTTTTCTGTTGGTAGGTGGGACAAACGCTGACGCACAAACCGACCGCAACTTGATACGCCAGGGAAACAGGGCTTTCAAGTCCCAGAAGTGGGCAGCTGCTGAGACCCAATATCGCAAGGCTATCTCCAAGAATCAGAAGAATCCACAGGCGATATATAACCTTGGCTGTGCCTTGCTGGCGCAGCAGAAAGATTCACTGGCAATGGTTCAGTTTGGTAATGCTGCACAATTGGAGAGCAATATCTTCCGCCGCTCCAAGAGCTATCACAATATGGGAGTAGTGATGCAAAACCACCGGGAATATGCACAGGCCATCGAGTATTACAAGATGGCTTTAAGATGCAACCCTCAAGACAATGAGACTCGTTATAATCTTGCCCTCTGCAAAAAGTTGCTCAAGAACAACCAGCAGAATCAAAATAACAAGAACAATAAGGACAAGAATAAAAACGATAAAAACAAGGACAAGAAGAACGACAAGAACAAAAATAAGGACGGGCAAAATAAGAACGACCAAAACAAAGATAAGCAAAACAAGAATCAGGACAAGAATAATTCTTACAAGAACAAGCAGAATCAGGAAAAAATGAGTCGCGACAATGCCGAACAGCTCTTGAACGCTGCTATCCAGCAAGAGAAAGCTACGAAGCGCAAGATGCAGAAGGCAATGAGCCAGCCACGCCGAAAGGTATATGACAAAAACTGGTAGCTCTGTCTCTTTAGATATTCATTTGTAAGATAAAGAATATAATTTGTAATTAGATAATAAATATGAAACATATAGGTAGGTTTACTATCATCTTGATGATACTGATGAGCGCCAGCATAAATGCTGTTGCCCAACACCTGAAAGTATCGGCTCCATCCCATGTAGCGGCAGGTGAAAACTTCCGTGTTGCGTATACCATCAATGCACGCGACGTGGAGGAATTCCGCATGGGAAACGTGCCGAACGGGCTGGAGGTCATTGCTGGTCCATACACATCGCAACAGTCCAGTTATCAGATGATAAACGGACATACATCATCATCTTCTTCCGTAACGATTACTTATACGCTTTATGCAGCCAAGAATGGTGTTTTCACCATCGGTTCTTCCCAGGTCCTTGTAGGGGGAAAGAAACTGGCATCCCGCGCTGTTAAGATTAATGTTACCGGACAGGCTGCCCGTAATCCTAATGGTTCTACCAAGATGCATGGAAGAAATGATAATGATGAACCTCATATGCGACAGGCTGGTTCCAGCATTTCTGGCAGCGACCTCTTCATCAAGGTTTCTGCCAACAAGAAACATGTCACAGAACAAGAACCTATCTTGCTGACTTATAAGGTTTATACTCTGGTTGAACTTACCCAATTGGAGGGTAAGATGCCTGATTTGAAAGGTTTTCATACTCAGGAAGTTCCGCTTCCTCAACAGAAGCAGTTCCATACAGAGATGGTCAACGGCCGACCATACAAATGCGTGACCTGGAGTCAATACGTCATGTATCCACAGATGACAGGAAAGCTGGAAATACCTTCCATCAATTTCAAGGGAATCGTTGTCCAGCAAAACCGTAATATTGATCCTATGGAAGCTTTCTTTAATGGAGGTTCCGGTTATATTGAGGTTCACAAGGATATCAAGGCTCCGGGTATTACCATTTCGGTTGACCCATTACCGCAACGTCCTGCTGATTTCTCAGGTGGAGTAGGTAAGTTTAATATTTCTGCCACTATAGACAAGAAAGAAGTAAAAGCCGGCGAACCCATCAATATACGTGTGGTTGTAGGAGGTATCGGAAATCTGAAGCTGCTGAAACAGCCTATTATCGAATTCCCGAAAGACTTCGATCAGTATGATGCAAAAATAACAGACAAAACCCGACTTACTGCCAATGGTCTGGAGGGCAATATGATTTACGACTTCCTTGCGGTACCTCGCAATCAAGGTCAGTATACCATACCAGCCATCGAATTTACCTATTATGATACATCATCATCCAGGTATAAGACCATCAAGACTCAACCATTCACCATCAAGGTTGATAAGGGTGACGGCTCAAGTAACAGCAATGAAGGTGCTGATTTCAACAAAGACAAGGACATTCATACCCTGAAGCTCGGCAAAGACTGTCACCAGAACATCAACGACATGTTTTATGGCAGCGCAAGCTATTGGATCTGTCTGTTGATTCCTCTGCTTGCTTTCATCGCATTGATTATCATCTTCCATCGCAGAGCTATGGAAAATGCCGACATCGTCAAGATGCGCTCCAACAAGGCAAAGAAGATGGCAACCAAGCGCTTGAAGAAAGCTCATCTCTTGATGGTAAAGCACAAACAGGGAGAGTTTTATGATGAAGTATTACGTGCTTTATGGGGATATATCAGTTACAAACTGAATATACCTGTAGAAAAGCTGAATCGTGAAAATATCCGCGAGAAAATGATTTCTCACAACGTAGACGAAGATACCATCAAGAAGTTTACTACTGCTATTGATGAGTGTGAATTCGAGCGTTATGCACCAGGCGATTCTGTGGGTAATATGAATCATACATTCAATGCTGCAATAACAGGAATCATGGAAATAGAGAATGCAATCAATATGGCACGTAAGAAGCGCAAGACCAATCGCAACGGATATTCCCTCATCATGCTTCTGGCAATGATGCTTGGCTTCACTCTTGAGGCTGGTGCCATCACCAAACAGAATGCAGATACAGAGTATCAGAAAGGTAATTATCAGCAAGCTATTCGTGATTACGAGGAGATATTGAAGACTAGGGCATCTGCTGCCATCTATTATAATCTAGGCAATGCTTATTTCCGTACAGACAATATCACGAAGGCTGTGCTCAACTATGAGCGTGCTCACTTATACGCCCCGGGAGATGAGGACATCAATTTCAATCTCCAGTTTGCAAGAAGCAAGACCATTGACAAGATTACACCGGCATCAGAAATGTTCTTCGTCACATGGTACAGGATGCTTGTCAACTACACGAGTGTAGACAATTGGGCAAAGATTGGAATCTTCAGTATCATCATGGCGTTGATACTCGTATTGGTTTATCTCTTTGGACCTCAGCTCTTCATGCGCAAGATAGGATTTTTCGGAGGCTTGTTCTTCCTGATTTCCTTCCTGATAAGTAATCTGTTTGCCTATCAGCAGAAACAGGTTCTGATAAACAGGACGGGTGCCATCATTATGGAACCATCGGTAAATATCAAGAAGACACCTGCCAAACAAAGTGCTGACTTGTTTGTCCTGCATGAAGGAACCCGGGTGGATATTACCGACAAGACAATAAATGGATGGCGAGGCATTCGTGTTGCTGATGGCAGAGAAGGTTGGATAGAAACCAAACATATAGAAGAAATATAATGGACTTCAGTAAAATACAAGACATGGACATGCAGGTGTTGAGCATCTTCAATGGTAGCGACAACATCATGCTTGACCAGATGGTACAGATATTAACATCGGGCCTGACGTGGATACCACTCTACGTCATGCTCTTTTTTGTTGTTATGCGCAACAATGAGACGATGGGTCAGATAGCCCTGGTGGTGGGAAGCGCAATCTTCTGCGTTCTATTTGCTGATGGACTGGTTGACGGCATCATCAAACAGCTGGCTGAGAGATGGAGACCTTCAAATGATCCTACATTCAAGTATATGGTGCAGGTTGTGGACGATATCCGTCTGAAGGGTTATAGCTTCTGCTCTGCACATGCTGCCAATACGATGTCGCTGGCTGTTTTCTTCTCCTTACTTATCCGTAGTAAATTGCTCACGATAACACTGGTAATATGGTCTCTCATAAACTGTTGGACGCGATTATATCTAGGTGTACATTACCCTTCAGATATTCTTTGCGGCATGATTATCGGTATCATCGTAGGCATTCTGGTCTATCTGCTTTATTACAAGATTTATCTTCGGATTTCTCCAAAGATTAATTATATCTCCAACCAGTATACAAGTACAGGATATGATCATGACGATATCGATAAGGCAATGGTCATTTTAATGCTCACATTAGTATATGTAGTGACAAGAAGTGTTGTCATGGCTGGTATCGTTTAATAAACTCTACATAAAAGAATTCGATAATAAAACATAATGGATACAAAACATATTAAGATAAGCGATTATAATTACGATTTGCCTGATGAGCGCATCGCCAAGTTTCCTATCTCACAGCGCGACCACAGTAAACTGCTGGTCTATAAGCATGGCGAGGTAAGCGACGATGTGTTCTTCCATCTTCCCGACTATCTGCCAAAGGGTGCCATGATGGTATTCAATAATACCAAGGTAATCCAGGCGCGCATGCATTTCCGCAAGGAGACGGGAGCACTCATCGAGGTGTTCCTGATGGAACCTGCTGCACCTACCGACTATGAGCTGATGTTCCAGACATCGGGTCACTGCTCATGGCTCTGTATGATTGGTAACCTGAAGAAATGGAAAGAGGGAAGCCTGAAGCGAGACTTCGAGATTAAGGGGCATCAGCTTACTCTCTCTGCTACCATGCGCCGTGGAGATGCCCTCAGTGTAGAGGCTTCAGAGATGGTAGCCAAGGGTGGTGGCACCAACTATTGGGTGGATTTCGACTGGGACAACGAGCATGTTTCCTTTGCCGAGATTCTCGAGGTAGTGGGAGAGTTGCCTATCCCTCCTTATCTGAACCGCAAGACAGAAGAAAGTGACAAGACCACTTATCAGACCGTATATTCCAAGATCAAGGGTAGTGTGGCTGCCCCAACAGCCGGTCTGCATTTCACCGATGCGGTGCTCCAGGACCTGGATGCGCATGGCATCGACCGTGAAGAGGTAACCCTTCATGTAGGAGCGGGAACCTTCAAGCCGGTGAAGAGTCTTGAGATAGAAGGTCATCAGATGCATACCGAATATATCGTGGTTCATCGTCGCAGTCTGGAGAAGCTCATCAAGCACGAGTGCCAGGTCATTGCCGTGGGAACCACCAGCGTGCGCACCATCGAGAGTCTCTACTATATGGGAGTGCATCTCATCAAGCATCCTGAGGCAAGTGAAGAGGACCTGCATGTAAAACAGTGGGATCCATACGAGCTGTCGGCAGATGGCAATCTGGTGGATGGCATCAGTCCGGTGCAGGCTATCCAGGCAATCGTCGATTATCTCGACCGCAACGGCTTGGAAGCCTTGCATTCCAGCACACAGATCATCATCGCTCCAGGTTATACCTATAAGATAGTGAAGATGCTGGTAACCAATTTCCATCAGCCTCAGAGCACCCTGCTTCTCCTGGTGAGTGCCTTCCTGCATGGTGATTGGAAGAAGGTATATGATTATGCCCTCTCTCATGATTTCCGCTTCCTGAGCTATGGAGATTCCTCCCTGCTCATTCCGTAAGGAGAAGAAGTCAGAGCAATAACAGAACTGCTAATCATAAAGTTCAAAGTTCAAAATTCAAAGTTCAAAGTAAAATAGTATGATTTCAGTAGAAGGACTGAAAGTAGAGTTTGGCGTAAAGCCACTTTTCAATGATGTAAGCTTCGTAATCAACGACCGCGACCGCATTGCCCTGGTAGGTAAGAACGGTGCCGGCAAATCTACGATGCTGAAGATTCTCTGTGGCTTGCAGAAGCCAACCTCCGGTGTGGTGGCTATCCCTAATGAAACCTCTATCGGCTATCTTCCTCAGGTGATGAAACTGCAGGATGATACCACCGTGAAGCAGGAAACCCGAAAGGCTTTCGCCCACAATACCGAGATGAAGGCGCGCCTCGACAAGATGCAGCAGGAAATGGCCGACCGCACTGACTACGAGAGCGAGAGCTATGCCCAGCTGGTGGAGAAGTTCACCCAGGAGCACGAGCGCTACATGATGATGGGCGGTGAAAACTACGAGGCGGAAATAGAGCGCACGCTGAGCGGTCTGGGTTTCACCCGTGAAGATTTCGACCGTCCTACCCGGGAGTTCTCCGGTGGATGGCGTATGCGTATCGAGTTGGCAAAGATCCTGCTCCAGAAGCCTGATGTACTCCTCCTCGATGAGCCTACCAACCATCTTGATATCGAGAGTATCCAGTGGCTGGAGCAGTTCCTGGCTCAGAGTGCCAAGGCGGTGGTGCTGGTAAGTCACGACCGTGCCTTTATCAATAATGTAACCAACCGCACCCTGGAGATTACCTGCGGAAGGGTAGAGGATTACAAGGTGAAATACGATGAGTATGTGGTTCTTCGTGCCGAGCGCCGTGAGCAGCAGCTCCGCGCTTACGAAAACCAGCAGAAGGAAATAGCCGATATCAAGGACTTCATCGAGCGATTCCGCTATAAGCCAACCAAGGCTGTACAGGTGCAGAGCCGCATCAAGCAGTTGGAGAAAATTGTTCCTATCGAGGTGGACGAGGTGGATACCAAGCAGATGCATCTCAAGTTCCCTCCTTGTCTCCGCAGCGGCGATTATCCTGTCATCTGCGATGAGGTGAGAAAGGATTATGGCGATCATACCGTCTTCGACCATGTGACCCTTACCATCAAGCGTGGCGAGAAAGTGGCATTCGTAGGTAAGAACGGCGAGGGTAAATCTACTCTGGTGAAGTGTATCATGGGCGAGATTCCTTTTACGGGCAATCTCAAGATAGGTCATAACGTGCAGATAGGTTATTTCGCACAGAACCAGGCACAGCTGCTAGATGAGAACCTTACTATCTTCCAGACCATCGACAATGTGGCTACGGGCGAGATGCGTCTCAAGGTGAACGATCTGCTGGGTGCCTTTATGTTTGGTGGCGAAACTTCCGAGAAGTATGTCAAGGTGTTGAGTGGAGGAGAGCGCAGTCGTCTGGCGATGATCAAGCTCCTGCTCGAACCGGTGAATCTCCTGATTCTCGATGAGCCTACCAACCATCTCGACATGCAGTCGAAGGATGTGTTGAAGGAAGCCATCAAGGCATTCGACGGCACCGCTATCATCGTGAGCCACGACCGTGAGTTCCTCGACGGACTGGTAGATAAGGTATATGAGTTTGCCGGTGGAAAGGTACGTGAGCATCTGGGCGGTATCTACGATTATCTCCGTGCCCACAATGCCGAGAGCATCAGTCAGGCGCTGGCCAGTCAGGGCGTAAGTCAGAATATGTCATCTGCCGGATCTCCATCTTCTTCTTCTTCATCTTCATCATCATCTGCAGATTCTTCCGAGGCATCCTCCGGCAAGCTCAGCTATGCCGAGCACAAGGAGCAGCAGAAGAAGATTCGCAAGGCTGAGAAGGCGGTGAAGGAATGCGAGACGAAGATTGAAAAGCTCGAAACCCGCAAGGCTGAGATTGATGCCCTCCTGATGAAGCCTGAGAACGCTACGAATATGGAACTCGTTACCGAATATACCGAGCTGATGAAGAGCCTGGATGAGGAAAACGAGAACTGGATGATGCTTTCAGAAGAGCTGGAGGAAATCAAGAATTTATAGTTAACTGAACTTTCAAAACTTGAATAATTAAATCAATAATAAATAACGAGAAAATGAAAATGAAGTTTATCCTTCCGATGATGATGCTCGCAGCCATGCCTTTGGCTGCTGATGCCCAGAACAAGTCGGGACTTGTCTTGAGCAATCTTGACAAGACAGCAAAGCCTGCTGATGATTTCTATCAGTTTGCTACCGGTGGCTGGCAGAAGAACAATCCGCTGCCTGCTGCCTACAGCCGTTATGGTAGTTTCGATCAGTTGGCTGAGAACAACAACAAGCGTATCAACTCTATCCTTGATGAGCTCAAGAAGAAGACCTACAAGGCTGGAACCATCGAGCAGAAGCTTTCCGACTTCTACAAGTTGGCGCTCGATATCGACCGCCGCAACAAGGAGGGCATTGCTCCTGTAAAGCCTCTCCTCGACGAGATTGCAGCTGCCAAGAACAAGGCTGAGCTCCAGAAACTGCAGGTGAAGTATGCCATGCAGGGCTTGGGCGTAGGTTTCGGTACCGGTTTCGGTGCTGACGAGAAGAACGTTACCATGAACATCTACAATGTGATGCAGGGTGGCTTGACTCTCGGTTCCAAGGATTATTACCTCAACAACGATGCTGCTACCGTAGCTATCCGTGAGGCTTTCAAGACCTACGTGGCAAAGATGTTCCAGCTCTATGGCTTCTCTGCTGCCGATGCAGCCAAGAAGGCACAGAAGGTATTCCTCCACGAGACCAGTCTTGCTACTATCTCCAAGAGCCGTACCGAACTCCGTGACCCACAGGCTAACTACAACAAGATGAGCCTGAAGCAGTTCAAGGAGAATTATCCAAACATCCCTCTCGAGGCATTGGCTAACGGCGAGGGCATCAAGAGTGAATATATCCAGGAGATGATTGTGGGTCAGCCTGCATTCATGGCTGGTTACGACAAGATTACTGCTGCTGAGGATGCTGAGACCTTGAAGGCATTGATGGAGTGGAGTGTCATCGGCAGCTCTTCTGCTTATCTCACCGATGAGATCCGAGAGGCAAACTTCGATTTCTTCGGCAAGACCATGAGTGGCAGAAAGGAAGACCATCCATTGTGGAAGCGTGCTACCTCTCAGGTAGATGCTCAGATGGGTGAGGCACTCGGCAGAATCTACTGCAAGAAGTTCTTCCCTGAGTCATCCAAGAAGATGATGGAGACTTTGGTCAAGAATCTCCAGGTGAGTCTCGGTCAGCGTATCGATGCTCAGAAGTGGATGAGTGCAGAGACCAAGGCTGCTGCCCACAATAAGCTCGATAAGTTCTATGTCAAGATTGGTTATCCTAACCAGTGGACCGACTATAGCAAGCTTACCATCGACCCATCCAAGAGTTTCTATGAGAACGTGATGGCCTGCCGTCAGTTCCGCAACAATAAGGAGATTGCTGAGAAGGCTGGTAAGCCAGTCAACAGAGATGAGTGGTATATGACTCCACAGACTGTGAATGCTTACTATAATCCTACCACCAATGAGATCTGCTTCCCTGCAGGTATCCTTCAGTATCCATTCTTTGATGCCAAGGCAGACGCGGCATTCAACTATGGTGCTATTGGTGTAGTGATTGGTCATGAGATGACTCACGGATTCGACGATCAGGGTCGCCAGTATGATGCCAGCGGTAACTTGAAGGATTGGTGGACCGCTGCTGATGCAGAGGGCTTCAACAAGCGTGCAGATATGTATGCTGATTTCTTCAGCAACATCAAGGTCTTGCCAGACCTGAATGCCAACGGTCGCTTTACATTGGGTGAGAACCTTGCCGACCACGGTGGTTTGATGGTATCTTTCAATGCATTCAAGAATGCGACAGCCAAGAAGCCTTTGAAGAACAAGGATGGCTTTACTGCTGATCAGCGCTTCTTCCTTGCTTACGCAGGTGTATGGGGTCAGAACATCACCGAGAAGGAGATTCGCAACCGTGTGAAGAACGATCCTCATGCGCTTGGCAAGTGGCGTGTAGATGGTGCTCTTCCTCACATTGATGCCTGGTATGAGGCATTCGGTGTAAAGCAGGGCGACAAGATGTTCATTCCTAAGAATGAGCGTCTGGAACTTTGGTAAAATGAATAAATCGTAATTAATTAAAGGATGCTATAGAAATTTAGCATCCTTTTTTTGTTTAAATCGCCTAAAATTAGTAACTTTGCACCAAATTAAAAAGAAAGGGAAAAACAGAATATGCCATTAAGACTACCAGATAAGCTTCCTGCAATAGAATTGCTGAAGCATGAAAATATATTTGTCATGGATGAAAGCCGTGCTCATAGCCAGGAAATTCGTCCATTGAAGATTTGTGTGCTCAATTTGATGCCACTTAAGATTACAACGGAAACAGACCTTGTACGTCTGCTCTCCAATACGCCACTCCAGTTGGAAGTTTATTTCATGAAACTGAAGAGTCATACTCCAAAGAATACACCTATAGAACACATGATGATGTTCTATAAGGACTTCCAGGAATTGTCTAAACAGAAGTTTGATGGCATGATTGTAACTGGTGCACCTATCGAGACCATGGAGTATGAAGATGTGCAGTATTGGAAGGAAATCACGGAAATATTTGATTGGGCACGCACCCACGTTACATCAACATTGTATATCTGTTGGGGCGCTCAGGCTGGATTATACCATTTCTATGGAGTTCCAAAATATCAGCTGGATAAAAAGATGTTTGGTATATTTCCACAGAAGCCGCTTGATTCTACTCTTCCTATTTTCCGCGGATTCGATGATTATTTCAACATGCCGCATAGTCGCCATACTGAAGTGCGCCGTGAGGATATCATCAAGGTTCCGGGACTCGACATTATTGCCGAATCACAGGAAAGTGGAGTCAGTATCGTGATGGCACGAGGTGGAAGAGAGTTTTTTGTTACCGGTCATCTGGAATATGCCCCAAATACGCTTGACAAGGAGTATAAACGGGATATGGGAAAACGTGATGATGTTGACTTGCCGAAGAATTATTATTATAATGATGACCCGATGCAGGCACCATTGGTAACATGGCGTGCCCATGCCAATCTCTTTTACAGCAATTGGATCAACTATTACGTTTACCAGGAGACACCATACAATATTGATGATATCAAGTAAGCTAAAGTTTAAGAAGATATAGATAATGAGAACACTGGAACTTTTGGCACCAGCCAGGAATCTTGAATGTGGAATTGCAGCCATTGACCATGGTGCAGATGCTGTTTATATCGGTGCACCAAGATTTGGCGCACGTGCTGCAGCCGGCAATTCTCTGGATGATATCAGACAGCTATGCCGCTATGCCCATCAATATCAGGCAAAGGTGCATGTTACTGTCAATACCATCATTTATGATTCTGAGCTCAATGATACGCTGGATATGATCCGTGACTTGCAGGAGGCTGGCGTTGATGCTCTCCTGTTGCAGGACATGGGAGTATTGTATGCATTGCAGGGTAAGGGTCCTTCAGCTGTAGACTTCACCTGGACAAGGGAATTACACTCTAGTACGCAATGCGATACGCGAAGTGCTGAAAAGGTAAAATGGCTTCAGGCTCTGGGATTCAACCGTGCTGTCCTGGCAAGAGAACTGTCCGTTAAGGAAATCTCCGACATACATCAGGCTGTTCCGGATATGGACCTGGAGGTGTTTGTTCACGGTGCATTATGCGTAAGCTATTCCGGCGTATGCTATGCTTCCGAGAGGTGCTTTGGCCGCTCAGCCAACCGTGGCGAATGCGCCCAGTTCTGCCGCATGAAGTTCAACTTGCTGGATGCGGACAACAAGGAAATAGAACATCAGCGTCATCTCCTTTCCTTAAAGGATATGTGCCAAATCGACAATCTGGAGGCTTTGGCTGATGCGGGTGCCTGTTCATTCAAGATAGAAGGAAGATTGAAGGATGCAGGTTATGTCAAGAACGTTGTTTCAGCCTATAGCCAGCGCCTTGATGAAATCTGCAGGAAACATCCCCAGAAGTATGCACGCCCGTCTTTTGGACGTCCACGATATGAATTTGAAGCCAATTTAAAGAAGACATTCAATCGTGGTTTTACAAACTATTTCCTGAAAGGACGCCAGCCGGATATTGCAAGTTTCGATACTCCGAAGGCAATCGGCGAGTTTGTAGGCAAGGTCAAGGAAATCCGTGGCAACAGTTTCAATGTAGCCAGTATCGCCAGTTTTACCAATGGTGATGGCTTGTGCTTCATCAATGATGAGCACGAATTGGAAGGTTTCCGCGTGAACCGTGCACAGGGCAACCGTCTGTACCCATTGAAAATGCCGATGAACTTACGTCCGGGAATGGGCTTGTACCGTAACAATGACCAGGCTTTTGAAAAGATTCTCGCAGGAAAAACGGCAGAAAGAAAGATTCCTGTCAGGATTATGTTCAGTCTGTATGATAAGGATGGTCACTGCGGATTCTCTGCCGAAGCGCAATATGTCAGAGAACAGGGAATAGGATGGGGTTCTGATGATTCCAACTATCTGGGCAAGGGTATTGTGGCTTTTGAACACAATCCGGCTCAAAAGCCTCAGCATGATAATATCGTCAGACAGCTCAGTAAGCTTGGCGGTACCATCTATGAGTGCAGGGAAGTGGAGATAAAGAACCAGGCTGACAACTATTTCATTCCGAGCAGCGTACTGACTGAGTTGCGCAGAAATCTGATGGAAGACATCGAAAAGAATGCTGATATTTCATCAGAAGCAAAGACTGTTTCCAGCCATCTGAGTAATGCGGAAGGAGATAACAAAGTGAAAGTCTGGCAGAGGGAATATGGCAAATATGGTTATCTCTACAACATTGCCAACAAGAGTGCACATGAGTTTTACAAGCAGCATGGGCTGAATCATACGGAGAAAGCCTTCGAATTAAGCAAGACCTCCATTCAAGGCACGAAGACAGACGATTGCCTCATCATGCAGTGTCGCCATTGCATCCGCTACTCCCTTGGCTATTGCGTAAAGCGTGGTGGCAGGAAGCCAACATGGAAAGAACCGCTTTATCTGGAGTTGGGCGATGGCAGAAGGTTCAGACTGGAATTTGCGTGCAACGTTTGTCAGATGAACATATATTCTGACTAAATTCATAAACGATAGAAAATGATGAGAATGAAACACATATACATCTTACTGTTACTGGGCATCACAATGATGCTCAGTAGCTGCTATCATCGTTATAATTCTCATCAGCAGCATGCTGCACTCATTGAATATAGCAACAAGCAGCTGGATTCCATTTCCTTTTCTACGACGCACCATTATACCAATAAATTCAACTTTATGGTATTCAAGGATTCACTCGTACTTGTCAAGCAACAGCCTGAGGAACTGATGAGTGAATTGCCGGTAGATTCGTTTGCAGTAAAGAAAGACATGCTGTTGGTAGTAACGGATATCCGTATGGTTCCAAAGGATTCCATCGATTCTGTATGGGTTCAGCTTGCAACAGAAGATAATACATTCGGCTGGACACGGGAATCGAAAATGCTGCAACAGGTTGTTCCTGCCGACCCGATATCTGAGTTTATCATGACATTCAGTAATGAGCATTTACTGATTTTCATGGTCATTATAGTTGTGATAGCCATAGCTTACCTGATACGCAAGGTGAGCTGCAGCAACATCTATATAGTGCATTACAATGATATAGATTCTCCATATCCTACGGCACTGGTCATACTGGTAGCAATCTCAGCTGCGTTCTATGCCACCATTCAGACCTTCGAACCGGAAACATGGCGACATTTCTATTTCCATCCCACGCTCAATCCTTTTGCCGTACCCCGCATCCTGGGAGTCTTCCTTGCTGCTGTATGGGCTGTTGTCATAGTAGGACTGGCTTGCGTAGATGAGGTGTATCATCGGTTGCCATGGGGCGAAGGAGTCTTGTATCTGGGCGGATTGGCTAGTGTCTGCGCCATGGATTACATCATCTTCAGTGTGCTTACTTTATATTATATCGGCTATGTATTATTGGTAGCCTATATCTGGTTTGCCATCACGGCATACCTTAAAAGGAAATGATATTTTTTCGTTTACCCCTGCAAAAGCCCTCTCCTGAACATGGGGAAACAGGAGAGGGGCTTTCAGAATGGAGAGGATATTAAGAACCTAAATTTACATGCAGATCGTTACTGCTATTACATGCAGCACATTACTGCTATTACATGCAGCACATTACTGCTATTACATACAGCTCGTTACTCCGAGCGATGCGGCTACTGCCGTTACGATTGACAACAAGATCTGAATGATTGTCTTCCAAGTTTCACGCTTCATTTTCATTTCATTAGTGATTATTTATTAGTGATTAACTGAACTTTCGCATATGGGGAAGTTAAGTGAAGTTAGGGAAGTTAGAAGGAA